>Ga0210248_100026_pt1 | contig 123425 bp, 89 predicted proteins | sample ChrtobMetP3_32mM_FD_155493 | JGI IMG/M metagenome (GOLD analysis project Ga0210248, IMG submission 155493) | Chrysochromulina tobin associated microbial communities from unialgal haptophyte culture, Seattle, Washington, United States - P3_32mM | ecosystem: Host-associated > Algae > Haptophytes >...
ACGCAAGAAGAGTGATGCTCTCCGATCATCAGCCCGGTCGGGATATCTCACGAGGCGACTCCGGCATGCCGTGAGCCGCCCATGCGACGCTATCCGCGCTGTCCTGGAGCCATCTGCTGTCCTGCGCGTCGTGCGCTACGGGCCGTGCTGCAGCCACATCCGGTTCTGCGACGAGCTGATCGCCGACGCGTTGAGCCCACTGCTCCGATGATGCGACGCCTCAGCTTACCAGCTGGCTGCGGCGGATGCTCCGTGCGCGGCAAGCCGTGCAGATGCCTTCGGGTGCGACACCAATGCCCTTGTGCTGTTCCCAGAGGCCGCAGCACCGGCCTCGGCGTCGCCGGCTTCGCGATTCGCTCTCGCCGTGATCGGCATCGACCACGGGCGTCGCCTCGAAGCCCAAACGGGCCGATCCGAGCGCGTCTGAAGCCGCCAGGGCGTCACCGACAGCGACGCGCACACGCCATGATTCGTCTGGGCCCAGACGAGGCTTGCGGACTGAGGGCGTGACGTGGGCCTTTAACTCGTGCAAGAAAAGGTCTGACTGTTCACGTGAACGACCGCAACGGCGCCACGAGAAGGACGACTCCTCCGCCGTCGCGCGGACGTACTCGCCATGCCTCCCTTCGGAAAGGGCCGTGGCCGTGGCGGCGGGCGTGGTTTCCGGGGCGGCTACAGCTACTCGAGCCAGCCCTCGGCGCCGCTCGCACCGCGCGGCCTTCCCTTGCCTCCGGAAGCCGAGGGCTCCCGCGTGTGGCGGCTCTACTTTGCGGCCGACGAGGGGTCCGGCAGCATCGACAGCTCGCTGTTCGGCGACGCCGAGGCACCGGCGGTGGGCGGACAATCCGACCGCGCATCCATCCTCGCGCGCATCGACCACTTCCTCAACGTCAAGAACATCGTGCGGGCCGCCTGCCTCAACGACCCGATGAACGTGATCGTCTCCGGCCACACGCTGCACCTGAGCTGGTCGGACCTCGTGGCGCGCGTGGAGAGCGACCCGAGCGTGGAGCCGCCCTTTTCGCAATTCGACTGCACGCCCCGGCCGCAGCTCGTCCTCGACTGCCTCGCCTTCCTCGCTCACGAGGTGCGTCGAGGGCGGTGCGAAGCTCAAGTGCATGCAAGTGCTCATCACGGCGCCCTCTCCCCACAGGACCTGCTCAACCTCTGCCCGCACGCGGCCGACGACCCCGCTCACACGGCGGAGCGGCTCGCGGCCCGTCGGCTGCGCGTGCGCATCTACGAGCGCAGCGGCTCGCAGAGCCTGCTCGCGACGCCCATCTGCGACCTGCGCAGCGACAAGATCGGCCGGCTCGTCAAGGTGATGACCGCTGATGACCGCTGATGGCCGCTGATGACCGCTGATGGCCGCTGATGACCGCTGATGACCTGTGATGACCGCTGAGGGCCACTGATGGCCGCTGAGGGCTGTTGATCGGCGTTGATCGCCACCGTCATCAGGTGCGAGGCAATGTGATCCGAGCGTCTGGCGTGCGCCCATACGTGGAGGCGATGGACTTTTGCTGCCCGCGCTGCAAGGACACGTCGAGGATCGCGCTCGTCGAGGGGCGGTGCGTCTGATGACCTCTGATGGCCTCTGATGACGTCGAGGATCGCGCTCGTCGAGGGGCGGTGCGTCTCATGACGTCTGATGACCTCTGATGGCCTCTGATGGCCTCTGATGACCTCTGATGGCCTCTGATGACCTCTGATGGCCTCTAATCGCTGCTGATGACCTCTGATGATGCCTGACGACGCCTGACGACCGTTTTCATCAGGTACCAGCCGCCCGACGGGTGCCCATCGCGCGGCTGCCGCGTGAAGGCGATGTTACCTGAGTTCAAAAGCGCGGTGACGCGCGACTTCCAAAAGGTACTCAAAACCTCTGATGACCTCTGATGACCTCTGATGATCACTGTTTCCCACTGATGGTCACTGATGGCCACTGATGATCACGTATGATCACTGATTGCATACTGATTGCATGCTGATTGCATGCTGATCGCCCTCTTACCGAACAGGTGCGCTTGCAAGAGACGCCCGAGGACAACCTGTCAGAGTTCTACGGGCGTGTCCCGCGCACTGTCGAGGTCGAGCTTCTCGATGATCTCGTCGACAAGTGCGTCTGATTGCGTCTGATTGCGTCTGATTGCGTCTGATTGCGTCTGATTGCGTCTGATTGAGTCTAATTGAGTCTGATTGAGTCTGATGAGTGCCACACTTGATGACCCCTGCGCGCCACGTACTACTGTGTCGTAAGTGCCACCTAATGGCCTCCCTCATCAGATGCCGCTCACCTGAGGTGATTGCCTCTTGATGACCTCTGACGACCTCTGATGACCTCTGATGGCCTCCCTCATCAGATGCCGCCCGGGCGACTCTGATGACCTCTGATGGCCTCTGATGGCCTCCCTCATCAGGTGCCGCCCGGGCGACTCTGCCGTCATCATCGGTCTCGTCAAGAGCGTCGAGGTTGCCGCAGAAGGAGGCGGCGGATGGGGCCGCGGCGCCTCGGCCAAGCCCAAGTACGTCGTCATTCTTCCCCTGATCCCCTCATTCCCCTCATTCCCCTAAGTGCGTCAGGTGCGATTTCCTTCTTCCCCTCATTCCCCTCATTCCCCTAATTGCGTCAGGTGCGTCTTCCTTCTGTACTTGGAGGCCATTGCAGTCCACAACGCGACTGCGAGCCAGTCGACGGCGGCGTCGGCGGCGGAGGAAGGCGCTGCCCCTGACGCTTCTCTCGCGTTCTCGGCGCGAGATCTGCGCGAGATCGCGCAGCTGCATGCGAATTACCAGGGGCACCTGTTCGAGCTGCTCGCCGCCTCCTTCTGCCCTACCATATTTGGGCATGAGGTGGTCAAGGTGATTGCCACTGATGAGCCCTGCCATATTTGGGCATGAGGTGGTCAAGGTGATTGCTACTGATGATGGCCCTGTGACTGTCTGTGGACTCTGATGATGGCCTCTGATGATGGCCTCTGATTGCGTTGCATGCAGGTGGGGCTCGCCCTTGGCCTCTGATGATGGCCTCTGATTGCGTTGCATGCAGGTGGGGCTCGCCCTCGGCCTCTTCGGCGGCACACAGCGCCGTACCGAGCGCGGCGCTGAGGCGGTGGGAAAGTGGTGTGACATCCACGTACTCGTCGTCGGCGACCCTGGTATGGGCAAATCTCAGGTGCCTTGATGACCACTGATGACCTCTGGTGGCCACTGATGACCCCTGATGACGCCTGATTACCCTCGGCGACCCTAATTAGGGTATGGGCAGATCTCGAGCTCACCTGATCTCCCACGCCCCAGATCTCCACCTGAGCTCCCCTGAGCTCCCACGCCGCAGATGCTCACCGCGGCTGCACGGATCGCCCCCCGATCTCCACCTGAGCTCCCCAGATCTCCACCTGAGCTCCCCTGATCTCCCACGCCGCAGATGCTCACCGCGGCTGCACGGATCGCCCCCCGCGGCGTGTACGTGGCGGGCAACACGACCTCCGCCTCCGGCCTCACGGTGACCGTGGTCAAGGACGCCTCGGGCGACTTTGCACTTGAGGCGGGCGCGCTCGTGATGGGAGATCAGGTGAGATTGCTCTCGGCACGGCCCTCGGCACAGCCCTCGGCACTGCCCTCAGTTGGCCCTCGGCACTGCCCTCGGGATGCTCTCGGCACGGCCCTCGGCACAGCCCTCGGCACTGCCCTCGGTTGGCCTCACTGAGCGTCCCACTGGGTGCCTCCTTAATGACCTCTCAGTGCATTCCTAATTACCTTAATTACCCTGATGACCCGAGTGTCCCGCTGAGTTGGCATTGCATGCTGATTCGCGTTCGGCAACCCAGAGCTGCTGCTGATTGCATGCTGATTGCATGCTGATTGCATGTTGATTGCAACGCGTTCGGCCACTCAGGGCTGCTGCTGCATCGACGAGTTCGATAAGATGACAGGCGGACAGCACCAAGCGCTCCTCGAAGCTATGGAGCAGCAGACGATCTCGGTGATTGCATGCTGATTGCATGCTGATTGCATACTGATTGCATGCTGCTTGCATGCTGCTTGCATGCTGCTTGCATGCTGCTTGCATGCTGATCATCCACTCTCCTTGCATGCAGGTGGCCAAGGCAGGCATCGTCTGCTCCCTGTCGGCACGCACGGCGGTCCTCGCGGCAGCAAACCCGGTGCGCCACTGATTGCATGCTGATTGCATGCTGATTGGATGCTGATTAAATTGTCGGCACGCATGGCGGTCCTCGCGGCAGCAAACCCGGTGCGCCGCTGATGCCCTCCTTTGATTGCGTCGCTATAAGCGCGCTCTGCTGAGCACGCTGCTTGCCACGTTGACTGCTTTCTCTGACTGCATCCATCTGAGTGCATCTCTCCTCAGGTCTCTGGCCACTACATGCCGACCAAGACGGTGTGCGAGAACCTTCGACTACCTTCCAACATCCTCTCGCGCTTCGACCTCGTCTTCGTCCTCCTCGACCGCCCGAATGAGCAAGTGCGTCGGCCTGATGGGATCCTGATGGCCTCTAATGAGCTCTGATGGCCTCTAATGAGCTCTGATGGCCTCTAATGAGCAGGTGCGTCGGCCTGATGCTGGTGGCATGCTGATGGGATGCTGATGGCCTCCTCGACCGCGCAATCAGCACATTCTGATTGCGCCCGATGGCCCCCGGCTGCGCCTGATGAGCGCCTGATTTGCATGCTGATTGCATGCTGATTGCACGCAGATGGACAAGTTGCTCTCCTCGCACGTGATGGCATTGCATGCGGGCGCAGCGCGGCCGGGGGCCGCCGCCGCAGGCACCGCGCGCTTTGGTGGCGACGGCGGCGGCGGCGGCGGTGCGGGCGGCGGTGGCGGTGGCGGTGGCGGCGGCGCTGGTGCGGAGGACCCTTTTGCAGCCGCCGACGGTTACGATGTGTGGAAGGCCCAGGGCGGCATGCAATTAGCGCAGCGGCTTCGGGAGGCGGCGGCCAAATTCACCGAAGGGCAGCTGCTGCCGCCTCCCCTCCTTCGCAAGTACATTGCATACGCGCGCGCTCACGTGCAGCCGGCGCTGACGAGCGCCGCACGTGCCGTCCTGGATGAGTTCTACCTGCAGGTGCGCGGCGGCTGAGTGCGTCGGAGCGCCGTACTGAGCGTCTGAGTGGATCTGAGTACGTCTGAGTACTTCTGATTGCAACTGATCGCTGCTCGCCTTCGCTCGCCTTCGCTCGCCTTTGATCGCGTTCGATCACGTTCCAACTTCAGCTTCGTTCCAAGCACCGGGGCGGCGACTCGGTGCCCGTGACGACGCGTCAGGTGAGAGCCCCCTAATGGCTATGTCCTAATCGCCCCTAATGGCCATGTCCTAATCGCCCCCTAATGGCATCCTAATCGCCCCCTAATGGCATCCTAATCGCCCCCAATGGCATCCTAATCGCCCCCAATGGCATCCTAATCGCCCCTAATGGCATCCTAATCGCCCCAAATGCCCCCCCCTATGGCCCCCGATGGCCCCCTCTGAGTACCCTCTGAGTGCCATGACGGCGCGTATGTGCCCGGTACGGCGCGCAGCTCGAGTCGCTCATCCGATTGGCCGAGGCGCGAGCTCGAATGGATCTCCGCTCGGAGGTGACGCGCGAGGACGCGCTCGATGCGGTCGCGGTCGTGCAGGTGCCTCTGATGGGCTCTGATGGCCTCTGATGGCCTCTGATTGCCCCTGATGACCTCTGATGGGCTCTGATGGCCTCTGATGAGCTCTGATGAGCTCTGATGGCCTCTAATGAGCTCCAGACTCAGCGCTCGATGCGGTCGCGGTCGTGCAGGAGACGATCGCGTTCGATACCCTCACAGACCTGTGTGGGGGCACGGAGCAGTTAGGCGGCGGGGGCGGCGGGGGCGGCGGGGGCTTATCCTTCTTCGGCGGCAACGGCAACGGCCACGGCAACAGCAACGGCGCCGGCGCCGGTGGCGGGCAGCCGCGCCCGAGTGCGATGACGTCTAAGAAGGCCTCCCACCGCGGCGTCTGTAACGACTTTGTGGCCCACCTCGAGCACCGAGAAAGAGAGCGCGAGAGCCCGCTGTGGACGCGCCTCGAGCTCCGAGATGAGTTTCGTCTCTCGCGGCTGCAGGTGGGGAGCTGATTGCCCCTGATTGCCCCTGATGACGCGCCTCGAGCTCCGAGATGAGTTTCGTCTCTCGCGGCTGCAGGTGGGCAGCTAATTGCCCCTGATTGACCATGATTGACCATGATTGCCCCCCTGATTGCCCCTGATTGCCCCTGATTGCCCCTGATTGCCCCTGAGGATCACCTGATTGCCCCTGAGGATGCCTGAACCCCTCCTCTCGCGCCCACCACGGCGCCCGCAGAACTCGCGCGACACTGTCGACGAGCTCATCGACGCCATCAACTGGGACGGCCGGCTCCTCCAGCGTGCGGGCGGCTTCGTCCTCGCGAGCTCAAAGATGCGCATGCCGCTCAGCAGCCAGAACGCGGCCGGCTCGGCGTCCCAGGCTCCGAGCAGCTGCAGGCCCTAATCAGGCAGCAGCGTTAAGCCGATTAACTGGAGCAGTTAACGAGGCAGCAGCCCTGCACATACCCGCAAAAACTTGGCATTTCGGAAAGTTGGGCGCATCAAAAAGTTTTGCGTGTTGATGAACCAACCAACTAAAAGTTTTCGGGGGCTTAGACTTGTTTCGCACGTCCCTATAGTATCAAGTATGTTTTTGTTTCCGCTCTTGCATCAGCCGAGTCGGGCCCTGGTCGGGGGTTCAGCCTATCAGCGAATCAGCGTTGCGTTTGGCGGATTCATCAACACAGCACTTTTGCGCTCTTTAAAAACGCCGAGGCTGTAATGTATGTTTTCTTCTCGATTTATTTACATAGTGCCGTATCTCGTTAATCTCTTCATAAACCTCTTCACACGGATTCTCATCAGCGAGAAAAACCGACCTACGGTCGTGTCGACGTGATGCCAGGGCTCAGCTCGACGAAGAAGGCGCAAGTTGTCCCGATGAATCCCGACTCGAACGATGCCCAGAGCCAGAATAATGTGGCGAATCCCGAAGTGCAACCCATCGGTTTCTTCGAAGCTCTCCTGGTGTTGGCGAGGGGCGATTACATGCTGCTGTCGGAAAAGCAGAAGAAGGAAACCATGCAAGACAACTTGACCAACAATTATGTGAACGTTGGAGTGATGTCCGCCTTGCTGCTCGGTATGGTGGATATAACCTCTGATGGCGTCGGTGACAAGATCGTGGAAGCGGTCGGCATGCCGCAGGATGTCTGCGACTACGTGATGGTGTGCCTGAACACCCTCGCCTTCTTGCTCTTCTTTTTGGCGACGTTGCAATCGCTCATCAATTACATAATTGCAAGCGAGTGCACGAGCTTCGAGGAGACCGAACAGTGGGTTGAGGGCATGGGCAACCGCCTCAACTCACACTTCAAGCTCTTTTACGGGGGCTTGGTTTTCTACTTGGCTGGACGGGTTTGGATTTTGTTCTCGATTGCATCTCTCGCTGTCGCCATTGCGATGCTGGTCGTATGCGTTCTCATCTACCTGGGTGTCGTCTACGAACAGACCAGGAGTGTGCGAGCTCTTTACCAAGCGAAGCACAATGTTGGGCAGGGCAACAAGGGGCAACAAGGGGCAACCAGGGCAACACGGGATGAAGGCGACGAGTCGGGCACGAGCAGCGTCACTCTGCGTCCCTAGTTAGGCAGTTGAATGCAGTTTGATCAACGAAGGCGAAGCGCTCGCGCAAGCTCTTCGACCACCGCGGAGCTTGCGCTGCAGCGCGCCGTCGCAGAGGCACTAGCCCTGGATGCTGAGCAAGACGAGGCTCGAGAGGCTGTGGAAGCGCTCGCTGCGGCGGTCGATGCGACGGCTCGGTGCAGGAATAGCGTCACTCCGCGCGGATGTCGACATCCTGAAACAGGCTGATAAGCGTTGGTAACAGTGAAAGGCCACAGCGCACAGGCACAGCTGATTAACAGCTGAGTCCTGAGACGCGGTGAGAGAAGTGGAAAGCGACGTGTGTAACCTTCTACCTTGTCCGCGTTTGCTAAACGGTCAAACAAATTGCTCCTCGTTCCACGAACCGTTTTTATGTATGTGAAGACCGAAGTTATGCGACACGCGCGTCGTGATGAGCTCAACGGCTCTCGTCGCGCGTCAAAGAAGCTCGGTCGATCTTCTGCCGTCCCCAAAACCAGCCCGCCATCCGTCCGATGGACCCGAAGGAGGGCGACTACGTGCGCTTCAAGCATAAGAGAGTCGAAACTACCGGCACTGTCATCAACCGCTCAGGTGCACACGTTTGTGTACAGCCCAAGGACGGCGGAGCGACTCTTTGGAAGGAGTTGAGTGAGCTTCTGCCGCTTGCTTCTGCTGTCGACGAGGTATCCGAGGCACTTGGCCCCGTGCGGCCTGATGCCTGCGACGACGGAGACGACACCAATCTCGACGATATCGACGACGTTGACGACGCAGTTGAAGTGGCGGCGCAATCGGCTCAGGCAGCGGTCGAGGCGGAGGCGGAGGCGGCAGAGGAGCGACTGACGGGGATGGTGCGCGTCCGAGGGGGCGGCTGCGCCGCGAGCAAGCCTCGCGCACAAGCCGAGCCATTCATTCAGGACCTCGACGGTCCTCCGAGATCATCATCTCTCGCTGTGGAGCAAGGCGCGGAGGCAACACCCGAAGACGCGAAGGTCGTCGAGCCAGTGCCCGAGACGACGCCAGTGCCCGAGACGACCGACAGCGCGCCTACGGAAGTTGTGGAGCCGGCGGTCGGAGCGGCGACAGAGGCAGAGCCGGCGCCGGCAGAGGCGTCGGCCGAGACGAGGAACCCGATCTTCGAAATTGGCAGCTCCATTATCGACGCGATCGTGCAGGCCTTCACGCCGCGTGGAACGTCCGTGCGAGCCAATCCCTTCATCGACGTGGATGACACCAACCTCGACTATATCGACGACACCAACCTCGACGACATCGACGACGACGACGCTGTGCGGCCCATCGGCGCACCGTCCGAGCTGCTTGCATCTCGGACTTCTATGGAAGGCTCTACACCGTTGCCGCCAAAGCTGCGCAAGGCGCTCACAGAGCTCGACAAGATCGTCATACAGGTCCTTCTGAGTGGAGCGATTCGGTTGCTATGCGTGAAGTGGCTACTGATGCAGCCAGCCAACTTCAAGATGCCGAATCGGCAGGCGCTCGAGGAGATTGAAAGGAGCGGGGCCTCGCCATCGCCGCTGCTGAGCCCTCAAGAGGCCGTAGCACTTGTCGAGCGTGGAGATCGGAGCATCGGCGCGCTAACCTACGGCTGGCTCAGTCCAGGCGATCCAGATCCGAAGGGCTCGCGCTTCCGCGTGCTTCGACGCGCGCTGATGGGGATGGCCATTCGAATCGAAGCCTTGTTCTGGGACTTTGGATCGCTGTATCAGGCACCAAGGACACCGGAGCAGAGTGCTTCTTTTAAGCTCGCCCTCGAGGGTGGGGCGATGAATCAGCTTTATGCGTCGATCCTTGCAACGACCGTGCTCCAGATCGAGGAGATCCCACCCCGGCCATCCGAGTTTGATGGCATTGTCTGCTTGTTCAAGTTGAGCGCAAACTTCGACGAGAACAAGGTACGCGCGGCGCTCGTCGGGTTCGGAATTATCGAGAGCTGCGACCTCAGCCACAGCCCCCCCATTGTGCGCTTTGCCTCGCACTTGTCTGCCGTCGCGGCAAAGAACGCGGGTGCCTGGCCCGGCCTTTGCGAGGGGCTCGACACGCTCTACAACGAGACGCCGTACTTTTCTCGTGGATGGTGAGCGCTGCCCATTCTATTCTGCACAGATGTGATAGGATCCCCTCTCATCCCTCACGCGGCTGCCACACTGTCCCACGCAGGTGCTGCTGTGAGGACTCATTGAGCCGGGAGCTGATGAAGCGGTTGACGGCCTACCCCGCGCTCCGTGTGCACCTCGATCAGCTGCAGCCCAAGGTCTTTGCACTGAGCAGCGACGCGGACGCGACACCCATTGAGGTTGAGGTGAGCGAGCTGGATGTTGCTGCCGACATTGAGCGGATCCAAAAGTCCAAGTTCACGAGCAAGGGCGATCACCCCGTGGTTGTTGGCTTGTACACGAAGTACGTGCACGACACCGTCGGTGCGCTGACAAAGACACTCGGGTCGCTTCAGATGCTCGTGTCCGGCATCGCGACGGCCGCGCCGGCGGAGCCGCTGCCGCACGTCGATGCACCCGCCGCGTCGCCGCTGCGCCTCGCCGAGGGACAGCCGCTGCTCTTGCTCTCTTGGCAGGGGAACGGCGCGGGCGGCGGGCCGCGCTTTGGCGTCGTCGATGCGACCGGGGGGCGCGTCGCTGCCGCCGTCATGGGCGGCGACGACGACGCCGAGCTCGCCTACGATCGATGCAGCCAGGCGGTGCTGCCGTGGCGGCCGCCCGCTGCCGGCTGGGAGGCCGCGTTCATCCGCGATGCGCGTGCGCTTCGCGACCTCGTCGAGCCCGCACGTCGCCTGGCGGACGATGCTCGGCGGATGGAGTCGGAGTCGGCTCTGCGCGCCGTGGGCGAGCGGGCGCGCGAGATCGCCGACGGCGCGGCGCGATGCCAAAGCATCGCACACGCGGCGCGCGAGGCGGGCAGCGCCGTGCGGTCGTGCGTGGACAAAGCGGCGACGCTCTTCAAAGCACAACAACAGGGCGATCCCAAGCAGCTCCAAGAAGCGCTCGGCAAGGTGTGTGCGGCGATCGAGAGGCTGCAGCCCGTCGCGCTCGAAGCCATGCTCACTGCGGCACTGCGCTCCAGCGGCGCCAGCGGCGCCCGGCGCTACGCCGCCGGCCAGCCGCTCACCGTGCGTACGGCCGGCGGCTGGCGCGATGCCGATGTGGCCACGGCGGGCGCCGACGGCCTCCGCCACGGCCTCACCTTCTTGGAGGGCAGCGGCGAGCCACCAGCCACGCTCACGCTGCACCCGTGGAACCACGCGCCGCGCGAGCTGCCGCATGCCGCCTACGAGGCGATGCACGAGTGGTGGACGCGGAAGCTGCGCAAGGAGCACACGCAGATCTTCGATGCGCTCTCCGGCAATCTGTTGGATGCGCTGCAGCAGTGTGTGGCCATCGAAGTGATGGGAGATGCCGATCTGGCTGGCGTGCGCGACGTGCGCGGCCTGAGCGATTGGCTGCACTCGCTGCACGCTTCACGAAGCCGCGGCGAGGCGATCACTGCTCCGGGAGCCGCGCTGCTCACCGCGCCGCCTGCAGCGGGCAAGACGACGCTCATCAGCCAGGCGGTGGTCCTGGCGCTCGATCGCGCCGAGCTGGTGCCAATCGTGATCAAGGTGCAGCTGCTCCAGGCGAAGCTGCGCGATGCACCTGACGCGTTCGCGTCGCACTGGAACTGGGTCGACGCGTACCTCAGCCTCAAGGAGAGGCCCGAGGTGCACCGCATGCTGCGCCAGGCGATGATGGCGCGGCGCGCGCTGCTCCTCCTCGACGGGCTCGACGAGGCGGGCGCCAAGCGCGCCGAGATTGAGCAGCACGTCGTCGAGGTGCTGGCGCCGCAGGGCCACGTGATGCTCTGCACCTCGCGGCCGGCGGGCGTGGTCGAGGCGCGCTTTTCCGGCTTCCGTATGCTGAAGCTGGCGCCGCTGACCGAGGCGCAGCAGGAGCAGGCGCTGCTGCAGCGGCTGGGGAATGAGGGGGACGTGAGGCAGCTGATGACCTTTGTCGAGCGCATGCCAACGAGCACGGACCCTGCTGCGCCCACGATGCAGCATCGCGTCACGGCCAACCCGCTGATGCTCTCGATGGTCGCGTCGGTCTTCGAGATCCGCAAAGGGCTGGGCATGCCGAAGACGGTCGTCGAGCTGTACGCGAGCGCATCGGACGCGATGCTCGCTCGCGGCGGCGGCGTGACTGCAGAAGTTCGCACGCTTCTGGAAGTTGTGTTCTTCGAGGCGCACGTGGCGCAGGCGCGCGTGATCACCGACGTGCAGCTCCTGCGCGCGGCGCTGGGCGCCTTTGCGCCGCCGGGGATGCTCACCGACCTGGATGCGAAGGTGGCGAAGACGTCGAAGGTGTCGAACCTCTTCAAGACATTCAAGGGCCGGCCGGAGGAGGGCCACTACGTGGAGCTGCTGGACGGCGAGCGGAAGGGCCAACACGGCGTGATCGTCAAGGACGACAAAACAGATTACAAGGTCAAGCTGGCGGACGGCGCCACAGAGTGGCTGAGCCCCAAGCAGCTCGCATCGTCCGGGCTGGATGAAGCTGCTTGCCGGGCGCAGATGGCGAGAGCGGATGCGGAGCGCCTTCATGCCCTGGGCGGCGCGGTCCAGGCACTGCGCGATGATGAGCGGGCGGCGGTCGCGCAGGTTCGCGAGCGCGTGGGGCAGGATAGGCTCCCTCTTCTCAGCCTGCTGCAGGTCGAGCCGCTCCAGATGCAGTCTGCGCACCTGTCCTTCCAGGAGTTTTTTGCAGCGCAGGCCATCTGCTCGGGCAAGTACCGCCTCCCTAAGGGGTCGCCGCCGCCGTGGCAATGGCCGGCGTTTTGGGCCAACGCGGTCACGCTCGGCAGCGAGATGGGCGACGCCTTTGGCAAGGGGCTGAAGCAGACGGCCAGGTTGGGTGATGAGCTCGACCTGAGCAAGAAGCTTGTTGGGGGAGATCGGCCGACAATGGTCGCTGCAGTGGCGCAGCTGATGCGTGTGCTGGCGTCGCTCAGCCTGCGAGAGAACAAGTTGACTGATGGCGAGGGTGTGAAGATAGTCGAGGCGCTCCAGGCGAACACGACGCTGACGCAGCTGAGCCTCAATGGCAACAAGCTGGGCGATGCGAGCGGCTGCGCGCTCGCGGTGGCGCTCCAGGCGAAGAACACGACGCTGAGGCAGCTTGACTTGGGTGGCAACGAGATCGGCGCGGAGAGCGGCAAGGGGATGGTCGAGGCGCTCAAGACGAACACGACCTTTCGCACGGTCACGTCGGACGGCGCCGTTCTCTCGATTGCAGAGCTCACTCTGCTCAAGAACCGCTTCGACGTTGAGTCGGCCACGATGCTCGCCAATATCGGCGCGGAGAGGGGCATCATGCTCTCGGGCATGAAGCGCGACCAGACGGAGGCCGACTTCTCGAGCAAGGGCCTCCAACCTGCCGACGCCATCCTGATCGGGTCGGACCTGCAGTTCATGGCGGTGCTCAAGAACTGCAACTTGCTCCAGAACAGCCTGGACGTTGAGTCGGCCACGATGCTCGCCAAGATCGGCGCAGAGAGGGGCATCATGCTCTCGGGCATGAAACGCGACCAGACGGAGGCCGACTTCTCGAAGAAGGGCCTGAAGAAGGGCCTCCAACCCGCCGACGCCATCCTGATCAGGTCGGACCTGCAGTTCATGGCGGTCTTGACCTGCTTGGTGTTGGAACACAACAACATCGGGGACGAGGGTGCCAAGGCGATCGCGGAGGCGCTGAAGGTCAACGCGGTGATGACCACCCTCAACCTCAGAGTCAACAACATCGGGGTTGAGGGTGCCAAGGCCATCGCGGAGGCACTGAAGGTAAATGCGGTCCTGAATAAGCTCTCGCTCGGGGGCAACGAGATCGGGGTCGTGGGTGCTAAGGCGATCGCGGAGGCACTGAAGGTCAACGCGGTCTTGACCACCCTGCACCTGGACGCGAACAACATCGGTGCGGTGGGTGCCAAGGCGATCGCGGAGGCGCTGAAGGTCAACGCGGTCCTGACCGAGCTGCGCCTCTATCACAACAACATCGGCAACGACGGTGCCAAGGCGATCGCAGAGGCGCTGAAGGTCAACGCGGTGTTGACCAGCCTGGATTTGGCTGGTAGCCCGTTTACCTCTGCTTCCTCTGGCATCGGCGACGACGGCGCCAAGGCAATTGCAGAGGCGCTGAAGGTCAACGCAGTCGTGACCAAGCTATGGCTCAACAACAACAAGATCGGCGACGACGGTGCCAAGGCGATCGCGGAGGCGCTGAAGGTCAACGCGGTCCTGACCATGCTGTGGCTTGGAAGCACTAATTTGGGAGACGCAGGGAAAACAGCGGTGCAAGATGCGGTGAAGGGCCGGAATGGATTCCGGTTGTATCTGTAGATTGTGCGAGCACTTTGAACATGTGTCGCTGCGGTGGGTTCTGTGAAGTCATTTCCTAATTTGGAAGCTGCCTTAAAAGGTGTTTTCAATAGGGTGCTGAATTTTTTTCTGTACGCAAGCGAAAACGCTCAGGAGGACGCGCTAAGTGCTCGCCATGTTTTCCTTCGCGCTACAAGTAAGTGCGACCATTTCCAGACATCCGCGCACAACAGCGGTCTCACATGCTCTCCGCAGCTCATGTCAAAACTCGAGCTCAACGCCGAGGGCGTCCTCTGAGCCGCCGGCAAGCCCGGACTCGCGAGCCGTGACGGCTGGCTCCCTAAGGCACGATCTCTGCCCGCGGGTACCGGCTCAATTCCTGCGTGCGTACCAGCCCGCCCACCCGGTCAAACTGTCCAAGGTGGCACGCAAGCGCGCACAGCAGTGTTGGAGTGGGCTGCTCAAGCGCATTGCCAAGCAGGTGCGTTCTACGCTCGGTGACGTACTGTGGGCCGACAGCGCACGCCAGCTACGCCGCAACGTGGTGCTACAAGGACGCCTTCTCAAGTGCCTTCCGCAAGCCGATTCTTCGCTGCGTGGCCCCCCGCACGGCGGTGCGTGCCCATGCAACTTCAACGTCGACATGTCATGCGCGAGAGCGTACGTGACGCTCGGCGAGCTGCACCTCGACCACGAGCAGGACTTGGTCGTGACGTGCGACATGTGGCATGTGGGTGCAGGCGCTCGCGGCGCTCCCGCGCCGCGCGCGCCCGCGCACGTGGGACGACGGCGTCGACGGCACGCTGCTGTGCCACCTGCTCTTCTCGGTGCACGACGACCCGGCGGAAGGGGCGGCGATGCTGCGCTTTCGTTGCGGCCCCGTGCACGGGCAGCACGGCAGCAAGACCGACTACTGGTGCCACAAGCTCAACATGCCGCACTACCGCGGCCTGCGCGACGCGTCGCAATCAACGTGTAGAGCTGAAAGAGAGGAGAGTGAGTTGGCGCAAGAGGGGAGAGATGCGGCGAAGCCTGGAGACGCGCATCGCGCGAGGTGGGCCGCGAGGTGGGCATCATGTGTGGGGCCGTTGGTGTGGGGCTGCGCGGCAGAGCCCGTCTCTCATGCCACGGTAACGGCGCGCGTCAGTGCGACTGTGTGGGCGGTGGCGGGGACCGTCTCTCCTGGCGCTGCACTGTTGGAAAAGCAGCCCAGTTGCCATGCTCGACACCGCACACATTCTCGGACCGTACTCATGTGGGGTCATGGCGTTTCACATGGCCCAGCTAGTATCTCAGCTTAGATCTCGTCTAAGACGTCCTAAGATCTCGTCTCCCATAGATGCATTTCATGGCCCAAGCTAGTCTCTCCTTTAGATCTCGTCTAAGATCTCCCATAGATGATCTTCCTTAGATCTTCCGACGGAGCCGCGCGTGCCGCCCAAATGTAAGGCGCATGAAAGTGCTCAGCATGACGCGGAACTGGAGCGATTACAACCGCCCGACGTTCAGCCATCAGCCCTCCTTCTCGGGGGGCTCCATCGCCGCGCTCGTGGCCGAGCTTGAAGTCGAGCGCGGTCGCTTGCACGGAAGCAGGCGTGATTGCATGCATGATTGCATGCATGATTGCATGCATGACTGCATGCACGTGTGGACGCCGTGCGTCCCCGCACATGCCTCGCACACCTCCGTGGCATGGTCCCTAATTAGGAAATCGTCCGCTGCGCGGCTGAGCTCCGCGTCGTGCTGAGCACTTGCATGCGCCGCGCAGAGCCGCGCGAGCGCCTCGCGGCTCAGGATGGCCGAGGCGTCGTGCTGAGCACTTGCATGCGCCTCGCGGCTCAGGATGGCCGAGGCGCCTTGATGAGCACTTGCATGCGCCTCGCGGCTCAGGATGGCCGAGGCGTCGTGCTGAGCACTTGCATGCGCCTCGCGGCTCAGGATGGCCGAGGCGTCGTGATGAGCACTTGCATGCGCCTCGCGGCTCAGGATGGCCGAGGCGCGGCGCTCACCGGCCGCCCGAGGTGCGATCTCGCGAGGTGCGATCTCGCGGCTCAGGATGGCCGAGGCGCGGCGCTCCTTAATTAGGATGGCCGAGGCGCGGCGCTCACCGGGCGTGATGAGCTCGCTTGAGCACGGGCCGAGATGGTGCTTACCTGATGAAGGAGGCATTTAGGCGTCATCAGAGGTCATCAGAGGTCATCAGAGGCCATCAGAGGCCATCAGAGGCATTTAGGCGTCATCAGAGGCCATCAGAGTCCATCGGAGGTCAGGTGCGGTGGCAATCTGAGCACGGGCCGAGATTGGGTCGAGATTGGGTCGAGATTGGGTCGAGATTGGGACTTACTCAAAGTGCACCCAGGGGTCTGGCATTGGCCCGGCACGACCCAAAACACCTCAACACCCTCGAGCAGCGATGACGTGGCGCGGGCCTTGGTGCGGGGTTTGGCCGCTTCTGGGGCGACACCGCGCTTTCCATATTTGGTAGGCGCGCCCATAGGGTTTCGTCGCTTGCGGGGTGAGTTTGGGGACGTGGGCAGCTGCTTGCGGGCGAGGATGAGCTTCTGCCAGTCGCGCACGAGCACGATCTCGTCCTCATCTGGACCAATCTCGTCCTCATCTGGTCCAATCTCGTCCTCATCTGGTCCAATCTCGTCCTCATCTGGAGCGATCTCGCGAGGTGGTGCGATCTCGCGAGGCGCGATCTCGCGAGGTGCGATCTCGCGAGATGGACGTCCCACACGGAGCTCACCGGCCTCCCACTGGCCCCGCGCTTCGTCAACGGCGCGGCAGCGACTGCGCCTCGTGAGCACCTGCGTAATCAGAGGCGTAATCAGAGGCAATCAGAGGTTCGTCAACGGCGCGGCAGCGACTGCGCCTCGTGAGCACCTGCGTAATCAGAGGCGTAATCAGAGGCAATCAGAGGTCATTAGACAGGTCATCAGTGCGTCTCGTGAGCACCTGCCCGACGAGGCGTAATCAGAGGCAATCAATCAGAGTCCACGATAGGTCATCATCGGCAATCAGAAGCAATCAGAGGCACTCAGAGTCCATTATAGGCCATCAGAGACCCATCACCAGTGTCCCAGATGAGCGTTCAGATCAGAGGGACATCTTCCCGAGCAGATTGCGAGGGGCGTCCTTCTCACCTGCCGCCGGATGGGTTGCATGTCGGGGTGCCACCAGCCAGGGACGCGCGTCGGCCACGTGGCCCGAGATTGCACCTCGTCCGAGTACTCCTCGAGAGGCACACGCACCTGATGAGGGGCGCAATCAGACGTCATCAGAGGTCATGAGCGAGATTGCACCTCGTCCGAGTGCACTTCGAGAGGCACACGCACCTGATGAGGGGCGCAATCAGACGCGCTCGGAGGCGCGCATGCATTCGAGAGGCGCGCATGCATTGGAGAGGCGCGCATGCATTCATGCATACCGAGGGCAGCGGCTGGGTGAAGTCCACGGTGCTGTACGTGCGGTGGTACGCACTGCCGTACGTCGCAGTGAGCTCCTCGTCGAGATTGTAGCTCTCGCCTGATGAGGGATGCAATCAGTGGTACTCATCAGTGGTACTCATCAGTGGTATTTCATGTCAATCAGTGGTATTTAATGGCACTCAGTGGCACTCGGTGGCAATCAGTGGCGATCGACAGCGGCAATCAGTGGCTCACGTAGCGTGACGAACCACAGCTGATGAGGGAGACAATCAGTGGCAATCAGTGGCTCACGTAGCGTGACGAACCACAGCTGATGAGGGAGAAAATCAGTGGCAATCAGTGGCAATCAGTGGCTCACGTAGCGTGACGAACCACAGCTGCTTCTCCGTCACCTCCGGATACTCGATGGCAAATGTCTCCCAATGGGCCAGAGCAGATGGATCGGGCTGCTGCGCGGCCGGCAGCACGCGCAGCTGCATGCATTGCAGCTCGAGCGAGCTGGTTTCGTCACGTAACGGCTCGTTGATGCAGCCCGCTGCGTACGCGGCGTCCTCAAAGATTGGGTGAGCGTTTACGAGCACGTGGCTGATGAGGGAGGCAATCAGTGGCTGGTGAGTGAGGCAATCAGTGGCTGATCAGGGAGGCAATCAGTGGCTGATGAGGGAGGCAATCCGTGGCCATCAGGCGCGTTCCATTTGAGGCCATCTGTGGCTGATGAGGGAGGCAATCCGTTGCCATCAGGCGCGTGCCATTTGACGCTTCGCCGAAACGACGCGCAGTGGGTAGCAAAGTGACGATCTGTGTGCTGGTGCCACCGATGGGCAGCGAGGACCGCGAAGACGTGAGTAGGCATGTGGAGCAGCCTGGTCGTCGCGCGCTTGAGCAGGTAGACGCAGGTCTCGCGGTCGACTGGCCGGCTCTCGCCTTGCTTGCAGCTCGCCTGCCGCACGCTCGCATCGAGACTGACTTGGAGTACGATGTCCTCCGCCGCCAGCCGCTCGCCCTCGGGCACGCGCTCGGCGGCGACGGACTCGACGTAGGCGCCGTTGACGGCCCAGGCGGTTCCTGGCGGTGGAGCCCGCATCTGCTCAAACGGGAACGCCACGAAATCGCCTGCTCGACGCGGGTGCACAGCCCATCGCACGTGAGCATAGGAAGCACGAGGCTAGGCGTTGGAGCGGGTGTCGAACACCGGGTGAGCACCTTTGAGTATGCGCACAAAGATGTCTACCTCCTGCTGGCTGTTGAGCTCCGTCTCGCGGCCAAGCAATGGCAATGCGATCGGATGCTTCGGCGCGCTCCAATCCACGTTGCTATTCTCGCGGGGCTGCAGCCCGTAGCCAGCGATGCTCGATTGGCACACGCGCACCTCGTCCCAGGCCCAGCCGCCGTCACCGGCCACCTTTCTGGGGCACACGATGCTTACAGTCTGCTCGGATACATCATCGATCGCAAGCACTATCGGCATCTGTGAGGTGTGTGGTCAATGACTGGCCGACGAAGTTGCGGCCGGCCAAGTGCTCGCTTGTTCCCACCGTAATGCCGCGGAATGAGGACGTTACACCAAGTTTCCATCTCCAAGTTTCGTGATCGTCTCATTGAGTGCCCGCGTTTTGTGCGTTTCTATTCGACAAGTTCGCTCGAGGACTGGGCCGCCGGGCCCACCTTGGTCTCGATGTGATCCGTAACGCGGTACTATGGTGTATGCTGTATCGCGAGTGACTTGCTTGCGAGTGACTCACGACTGTGGCGGCGGACGCGGCATGTGACTCTCCCAGAACGGCTGCCCGTCGCGCCCAAAGGGCGTTCCTAATTAGGACGCGGCATGCGACTCTCCCAGAACGGCTGCCCGTCGCGCCCATGAGGACGCTCAAAGGGCGTTCCTAATTTGGGAGGATGGTACCAGTAATTGAGGGCGCAATGCAGCCCGTCGCCCGCCCCGCCGCCGTCCGAGCTGACCTCATGGAACCATCCCGCCGGCAGGTAGAGCATCTGTCCCGCATGCAGCTCTAGCTCGAGCATGCGAGATTGCGCGAGGAGCGGGAAGCGCTTCTCGCCCTCTCGCGCCGCGATCTCGCGCGCGAGATCGGGGATCTTGCTGAAGCTCGGCGGAGGCGCGCCGTGATGAGCACCCGGGTGAGCGCCGTCGTGGGCGGCGGCGCTGCCCGCTCGTGCCGCCTCTGCGGCGGCGGCGGCGGCGGCGCGCTCGCGGTTCGCGTGCTCGCATTTGGCAAGCGCCCTCTTGGCGTTCACAGCCAGCTCCGTCGCGGCGTCGAGTCTCGCCTGAGCTCGCTCGAGCTCCTTCCTAATTTGGTCCGTCGCCGACCAGATCTGGCCCGAGGCGCCCTCAGCCGCCTCCTCCACCTCGACCCCCGCCATCTCGTCCGCCATCTCGTCGCTCATCGCCTCGGCGCTCAGGAGACGGCGCTGCGCCTGCCGCTGCGCCCGCATCGCCAGCCTCAATGCCTCGGATAACCTATCCTCAGCCTCGCGTCCGTCGGCAGTTGTCGACGGCTGTCCTCCCAATAAGGAAGGTGCCCAATTAGGGAAGGTGCCCAATTAGGAAAGGTGCATTCAAACGGTCGGTGGGAGAGCACTCGGCAGTCAATAGGGCTCGGAGGCACTCAGAGTCCATCAGTGGCCATCCGAGGCACTCAGAGTCCATCAGTGGCCATCCGAGGCACTCAGAGGCACTCAGTGGCCATCCGAGGCACTCAGAGTCCATCAGTGGCCATCCGAGGCACTCAGAGTCCATCAGTGGCCATCCGAGGCACTCAGAGTCCATCAGTGGCCATCCGAGGCACTCAGAGGCACTCAGAGGTCATCCGAGGCACTCAGAAGCCATCAGTGGCCATCAGTGGCCATCAATAGCCATCAGCAGCCATCAGCAGCAGCACACACATGCCCCACGTAATTGATCCGCCCATTAGAGTGCACCTTCCTAATCCGGCCGTGCGTGTACATGCGGTGCGCGTCCGCGGGGGAGAACAGGCGGAAGCGTTTTCGACCTCGGAGGAGCACATACCTGTGAGGAGAGGTCAGTGCGCCGTGGTGAGCACTTGCATGCCGAGGGAAACGTTTTCGACCTCGGAGGAGCACATACCTGCGGGGGAGAGGGCGCCATGGTGAGCACTTGCATGCTGGGGCGAGCCTACTCGGCAAGCGTTGGCCCCTCAGAGGCACTCATCAGATGCAATCAAAGGTCATCAGAAGTCCTCAGAGGTCCTCAAAGGTCATCAGAGGCCATCAGAGGTCTTCAGAGCGAGAGAGAGAGAAAGAGAGACAGAGAAAGAGCCCATCGATGGCACCAAGGCCCCCCTTGGCGGCGCGCCCGGAAGGAGAGCACTCACGCACAGGTTGTCGTGAAAGTCGTGGTGAAGGCCCGACGAGGCTGGCGTCGAGCTCCGCCCCAGCCACAAGTTGATCGTCTGCGGCACGAGGTCAGGGCGCCATGGTGAGCACTTGCATGCTGAGGGAAGCGCTGTCGACCTCGGAGGAGCACATACCTGCGGCACGAGGTTGCCCAGGAGCGGCGGGCGCAGCGGCAACTGGTCGGCGATGGCGGTGAGCGGCGCTGCGAGCAGCTGGCCGTCGGGCACCTCCTGCGTCGTCAGGTACAGATTCGACGAGCCACCGTCCAGCAGCGCGCCAAACGTGGTCGACACCTTCCTTCCCCTGCCGAAAGCGTCGCGCGGCCCGTCGCGGACCTCGACCTGTACCTCGAGGTCGCGCGCCGCTTGAGACGCCCAGAGCGTCTCCGCCAATCCGGAAATCTCCTCGAGCGTTTCGCGGAAGACGCACGGTCGTCGCCGAGCGACAAACCGCTCAAAGAAGCGTTGCGGACTGGTGCGAGCGCTGGCCGTCGCAAGCAGCCCGCTCGCAGGCACGCGCCCGCCCGCGTAGAGGTTGCGGCGCTTGCGCGGTACGCGCCACCATGTGCAGAAGGGCAACCGATGTGTCGGCCGCTGCTTCGTCCGCCGCCGCATGTGATCGGATGACGAAGTGTAGTAGCGCATGACGTGGCGGACGCGTGAACGTTAACACGTCAGACGCGACCGCTGCTTGTTCATGAAAGGTTGATGCGTGTTCAGTCCAGTTTCGTCGCGGCCCCCCCATGAAAATCAAATTGAAAGAACAGAGACTACTCGACCCAGCTCCGCGTCCGGAACGAACGAGCCCCGAGGCTCCTCGCGAGAGTCTCTATCTCGGCCACGTTCACATCCGGGCGCGCCACCGCCGTGCACTCGACGTTCACGCCCGCCTCGGCGAGCCGCGCGACGAAGCCGCACACGTCACGGAAGCCGCGCCCGCCGCGCGCCGCGAGGAGCTCGTCGTACTTTGAAGGGGATGCGGCCGGTAGGAAGACGCTCACGCATGCAATTCGGGTCTCACGCCTTCGATCTCCCTCGTCGAGTCGCTCGAGCACCTCGCACTCGAGCAGGAGCTTGAGAGCGTCTTCCTCGCACAATCCGAGCGTGTTGACTCGGAAAGGCAACCCGTTGCGCCGCGCCGCCACGAGGCGCACCGTCTCCAACACAACGGCCGTCGCCTCGAGAGGATCGCCTTCCCCTTGGAAGACGACGCCGGCATCGGACTCCCCCATCGACCCAAGGTCGCCGGCGCCTCTCGCCGCATAGAACTCGTCGACGAGCGAAGCGAGCTCCTGAGCGGAGGGCTCCGGCGCTCCAATGGGCAGCGGCTCGAACCCAGACTCCACTGCAAGCTGCTGCGACGCCCGTGACTTGGGGAGCGCGAGAGGATCCGCAAAGCCGGGACCCCGGCACGAGCGCATCGAGTGCGCAGCGGGCGATAGGGCCTGTCGCACGTGGATGCACATGCACACGCACACGAACGTGGATGGACGCACCGGACAGTCCCATGATTGTGCAAGCAGGTGATTCATACCGTCGGTGCGAGATAGAGAGTGTCGAGCACGTACGCGATGCCCGGGCGGAAGGACGGCAGTGAACGAAGGGTACGGAGCATCGCCGCGAGGCGTTAGCGCCTGCGCCAGGCAGCGGCAGCTCGTTGGCGTCGGCAGGCAGATCGGGCCGTCCCGACCTATGATGCTCGGTTCCAAAAAAGAGAAGGTGTGAATAGATCGCGTTCCCCCAAAGAGGGTGGACGCGTGCCCGCAAGGGTGTGGGACAGTGCTGAGTGTGACAGACACTTTACGCTGGCCGCATGGCACGGCGAGCAAGATCTCGAGCCAGATCTCGAGCCGCTGCACGGCGTAGCAGCGTCTTCGCGCTCAGCAAGGCGGTGAAGCTCGCCACGAACACGTGGCGCGTTCCATTGAGCGTCGGCATCCCCGCGTGCGTCACGTCGCCAGCAAAGAGGAGTGCCGTACCTGATGAGCGATGCAATCATTTGTCATCAGATGTCATCAGATGTCATCAGAGGTCATCAGAGGTCATCAGAGGTATGCATTCAGAGGTATGCAATCAGAGGTATGCAATCAGAGGTTATCAGAGGTTATCAGAGGTTATCAGAGGAGTGCCGTACCGGCATTCGGAGCAAGAACCACCGCAGGCTCTTCCCACAAGGAGTTTCCAAATAAGGAGTTTCCAAATAAGGAGTCGACAGCCTCGCGCTCGTGACTACCCTTGGGCCAAAAGCCCGTGCCGCCCCCAACGAAGGAGCCACCTGCATGCAAGGAGGGAGGGCCATCAGCATGGAATCAGAGCCCAAAGAAAGCCCGGGCCGCCCCCGCGATGAAGGAAAACTGGAAGAGCCACCTGCCGCGCCTACCTGCCGCTGAAGAGAGCGGGATGAGCACGGTGAGGGAGTGATGATCTTGATGAGGGAGGAACTCGCCGCTAGGCGCGTAGTAGACGTTGATGGCCGGCTCACGCGCCGAGTACTGCAGGTCGCCGTCGGCGTGCAGCTCACTCAACGAGGCCAGGGTCGAGTTGGTGGCGCTCGCGGTATTGAATAGCGTCTCGACGACAGAGGGGAGCTGCTGGTCGATGACGCCGAGGACGCGACCGAGGATGGCATCGCAGCACGCCGAAGTCGGTGTCGGATCTGCGGACCTCGGCGCAACATGCATCCGTACGCGGTCGGAGGACGCCTTACCATCAGCGAGGCGAATGCTGTCCGCAGCGGCGGCGCTCCAAGCAACGAGCATGGCAAGTTCCGCCGCTGTGACCACATTCGGCAGGCATAGAGCCGTGTCTCCACGGCGCATGGACGCGACGGCGGTGGCCTCGCACTGCGATTGTGGCGTCGCCTCCTTGGACACGATGCTGATCTCATGCCAAGCCGCTGTGCTGCAACACCGTCCATCACAAGCGAGCGCCGGCCACGTGATAGCAGTGCGGGTGGCGTGCGGAGCAGACGGCACAGCTGCACGTGCACTAAATATTCGCGCGCGCCCAAGGTGCATCGTAGACAAACCGAGCAGCAGGATGCCGGGACCAGCGAGCGACGTGCGTGCGTTGCGCAAGCGGCGGTGCGGCTTCGCTAGCATCGGGGGCATTTATTTCTCGCCCTTCCTAACTCGGAAAGAGGCGCACAATTGTTACGTCATCGGGGGAGTGAGCTATTGTGACACAAACACACCGTTACTACAAACCGGATCACTCACTCACTCACGCTCCTAAAAGCAAGCAGCCGCGCGGCGGCGAGGATGCGCTCGCACACGCCCGCCCTCTTCGGCGAGCATTTACGTACATTTACAAGATTCCAGACAGGCCGCTTCAGCCTTCTCACTTTCATCACAGTCATCATGGATCAGTTTCGACCACTTTTTGACTTCGATTGCTCTCAGATGTACTTTTGATTTCGTCCGTAATAGGGATGAAAAGAGATTCGCTTCGACGCGCTTCATCATCGCGCGCGCGTTCAGTTTTTTTTCTTGATGAAATCCGCCCGCATTTCGCCGTCGGGCACCGCGCTGACATGGAGGCCATCCATACAATTCGCCCTCTGTTACGTATTCCAGGCCGTACTGCTCGTCGCTCTCATGGGGCCCATCGCCCTCCCCTTTTTGCTCATCATTTTGCCGCCAGCCCATATGCTCGGGGTGCACGTCTACTTGCATGGCTTGTTCGCGATGCCCCGCGCGGTCCACTTGTGCATCCTGCCCGTGACCCTGATCATGGGCATCGTGGGGTGTATCATCTGGGTGGTGGATCTCTTCTACCTCCCACTCTCGCTCTTGTGTTTGACCGTCGGCATCAGGCTGTGCTCCTGCCTTGGCATTCCCTCATCGGAGCGTCTCGAGCCGTCCCCATCGCTTCTCGAGGCACTCTCACACCCGAGAGGTACGAGCCCTGCCGTCTCCTCCGAAGAAGCGCAGGCCGCCGCACAGCGCTACCTCGGACACGATGAGGTCTGGGCAGCGCTTGAACACGTCACAGAACAAGGCGAGCGGCCGGTGCGTCTGGTGCGCCTGTCGTGGCTGCTCGCGCTCGGCGATCCAAAAAGCAGCGTGCACAAAAAATACGACGGCGTGCTGCCGCGGAGGCAGGAGCTGCCCGAGGACGCCTTCATCGGCGTCGACGAGCTGCAGAAGGTCTCTCGGCAGGCGAAGCGCGGCATGGACTTTTATTCGTTTTTCGAGATGTATGTGCTCGAGATGCAGCTTGGTGAGGGTAATCAGTTCAAGCGTCTGTTGCGCGTGCTCTTCCAGTTCTTCTCGTGCAAGTTTGTCAAGCGCAACGTCGACGACCTGCTGCCTATTGTCGCCGTCTCCTAGTAGGCGTCACGGCGCGCCGAACGCATTGTGTCGATGCCGTCGCCCACCACTCACCCGTTCCGCATGTCCTCGCGTGCACTCGCAGTTGCTGGCTGGAGCCGAGGCACCCGGACTGCGAGGGTGAGCAGCTGCTGCTGCTGTGCGAACGGCTGAAGACCCTCTTCCCAAGCCTCGGCGTGCTGCGCCGCCCCGGGCTGCTCGGCGTGTGCCAAGCCTACGGCTTCCGCGACATGGGCGTCTTCTTCGACTGGGCCTCCCTCTTTCAGAAGGATCCGAGGCTGTGGACTCCGGCCGAGCTCGTCGCCGAAGAGGAGCGCACCGAGGACCAGCGGCGCGCGGCCGAGCTCTACCACAAAAGCAAAACGGAGGCGCAGGCCCAGGCGACGAAATTTGCACTGGGCACGCTGGACTTGTGGTACGCGCACGCCAAGACGACGGTCGTTCTGCTCACCGAGCTGCCCGAAAAGCTTCCGGAATCATTCGATAAAGAGCGCACGTACGAAAGCCGCGGCTGGACGACGTACGAGCGGTGCTCTGCGGAGCTCTGCAAGACGTTCCGCCTTCAGCAGGCGGGTTGGCCCCTCGTCATCGACCTGATGAGCCCTGATTGCCTCCCTCATCAGTCTGATTGCCTCCCTCATCAGGCGGGTTGGCCCCTCGTCATCGACCTCGGCAAGCAGCGTGCATCGGCGGGGTCATCGTCATCGTCATCTGCGGGATCGTCATCGTCATCGACATGTGCAGCACTTCGCAGGTTGCCGACAACGCCCGAGCAGATGGAGGAACTCTTCAAGAAGTGCAGTTTCACCAACGGCGCCGACAAAGAGATGGTGCTTGAAAAGTACAAGAAGACTGCACGCGCCGTCCTCGGTGGCGTCAAGGAGCTCTCTTTCTTCGGCATCCCCTTCGACCCTATGGACCCGTGGCGCTCGCCGGAGCGGCTCGGCCAGGCGCTCAACTTTTGCGTCAACCTTAAGAAGCTCGATCTCAGCTGTACCGGCCTCACCGATGAGCATCTCGCCTCCATCAGCGGCGTCCTTTCCTCCGGCGCGCTGCCCCAGCTCGAGCAGCTCTTCCTTGCATTGAACCACCTCGGCCCACGCGGCGTCGAGGCCCTCGGCGGCGCGCTGGTCAGCGGCGGCGTTGCGCGCGGCCTCAAGGTGATGTACCTCGCCATGAACGACTTTGGTGACGCGGGCCTGCAATCCTTCGCGGCCTTGATCGCCATGGGCATGGCGAGCGAGCTGCAGCTGGTCGACCTTGGCGGCAACGACTTTGGCGATGTCGGCGCCGTCGCCCTTGCAGACGCGGTGCGGCTGCGGCTGCGGCTGGCGAGCGGCGAGTGCAAAGTCGGAACCAATTTCACTTTTTGTTTCAACCACGTGGGCATGCGTGGCCGCTTGGCGCTCTCTGCTGCGGTCAAGCCGGACTTCATGCAATTCATGACTTCCTTTTTGTTTAACGCCCTGTATCCGCGTGGCGTCACAGAGGGCTGCAAGCGCACCTTCAGGCACGAAGCGTACTCGTACCTCCACGCGGAGTACCTCCACACGCGAGACAAGGAGCTGGCCAAATACGGTGACCTGCGTGCACCTGGTTCGGGTCTCGGTGAGATGGCCCAGACCCCAGTTTGATGCGTGATGTTTCGCTTCACATCCTTGCACATAGCTTTTGGTGTCCCGGTACAGTAAATACATGTATACAACTGTTGGCGCTCTCGCTCTGTTATCGTGTTATGATGTTGGTGTGTCGGTGTGATCGGTGTGATGATGAGTGAGAGTGTTGCGTTGCGGATGTGGGGCTCAACTTTGGCACGAGACGGTCCGAATTAAGTTCGGTTTGCGAGGGATGCCTGTGAAAGTCCTGTGAATGATGAACATGATCTCCAGTTTTCCGCACATGGAGAGTTTCGTACGTGGACAAATGCGCCCATATGCCAAAAGAATCGATCGAACTTGCCAAAAAGGGCGAGAGACACACGCATGAGAGACACTGAACGCAATCACCGCGGCCGCGTCTCCCGTCCACCAAGAGGCCTCCGACGAACACGCCCATAGCAGCAGCCCAATGTGGATTCTCGCTGCGTCCGTGTCGCTCGTTCCTCTCCGCGTGCCAGTGCACGCGATGTTCGCATCGCCGTCGCTTCGTCGTACGGGCGTTGTGGCCTCACAAGAGGTGACCCTCGCCGCTTCGTTCCACGCGCTCCGCAAGCTGGATGATCGGGTGCGCGCGCTAGAGACGGCGGGCATCGCGGCGCTATCTTCATTCTACGAGGCCGACAAGAACGGCTTCTCGCTCACGCCGGGCCGCGATCGCGTGTCGGTCACTTCGACGTGCTACTCCCTCTATGCCATCAACGCGGCACCGTCCGAGTGGCGGCAGTCGCCGCTCCGGATCGCTCCATGCCTGCATGCGCTGTACGACAACGCGCCGAGCGATGACGACACAATGCGGGCGGTGCTCATCGTCGCCGCGGCTCGCCTCCTCGACCCCGAGGAGAAGGAGCCCAACGAGCACCTCGCCGGCTGCATCGAGGCGATGCTCGGCGCAAGGCCACGGCGTCGTGAGGGACGAAACTCGCCGATCTCGGCGTACCTGCGCTTCTGGCTCGCGTACGCGACGTCGCTCCTGCCGGGCGTGGGTGGCGGGCAGAGTCTCGACCGCAAGGACGCGAGGCTACTGACCCTACAGCGCTCGTGCGACTCGGCGTACGACGACCTGTGCCGGCAGTTGGCCTTTGATGCCGCCGGTGATGACTACTCTTTTGACGTGGTGGTGCTCGCTTACTCCCTGCTCACGTGCGTGGAGCGGCACTGATGAGCGCTGATGACCTCTGATGACCACGGATGACCACTGATGACCTCTGATGGTGCTCGCTTACTCCCTGCTCACGTGCGTGGAGCGGCACTGATGAGCGCTGATGACCTCTGATGACCTCTGATGGTGCTCGCTTACTCCCTGCTCACGTGCGTGGAGCGGCACTGATGAGCGCTGATGACCACTGATGACCTCTGATGGTGCTCGCTTACTCCCTGCTCACGTGCGTGGAGCGGCACTGATGAGCGCTGATGACATCTGATGACCTCTGATGATGACCCCTGCTGATGACACCTGCTGATGACATCTGATTGTGCACGCGAGTGCTACGAATCGTGCCTCTGAGTGCCTCTGAGTGCCTCTGAGTGCCTCTGAGTGCATCGCAGGTACGTGCTCGTGCTCGACCGCCTCAAAGGAAGCGCTGCACGCGAGCGCGAGGTGAGCGCTCGTGACCTCTGATGACCACTGATGACCACTAATGACCACTGATGACCTCTGATTGCCTCTGATTGCGAGCGCGAGGTGAGCGCTCGTGACGCCATCGGAACCGGCTCCAACATGCAAGTGCTCACCACGGCGCCACGCCCTCTTCCCCACAGGTGGGCGCTCGTGACGCCATCGGCACCGGCTCTGCCTTGCCCCCACGCAACGAGAAGGTGATTCGGGCTGCCCTCTGATGACTACTGATGACCCCGAATTACCCCCTAATCACCCCCCTAATTACCCCCTAATTACACGAGAAGGTGATTCGGGCTGCCCTCTGATGACCACTGATGACCCCGAATTACCCCCTAATCACCCCCCTAATTACCCCCTAATTACACGAGAAGGTGATTCGGGCTGCCCTCTGATGACCACTGATGACCCCGAATTACCCACTAATTACCCCACTAATTACCCCCTAATTACGCGAGAAGGTGATTCGGGCTGGGCTGGGCATCATCTTTGAGCACCTCGAGAATGGATTATGGGCGCCAGGCCAGCCTATCTTCCTCTCGCGCGGCAAGGTGATTGCCACTGATGACCACTGATGACCTCTGAAGACTGTTGATGACCTCTGATGGACTCTGATGGACTCTGATAGACCTCTGAGTGCGCCCTCATCAGGGTAACAATGTGGGGAACGCTTTCTGCTTCTGATGACCTCTGATTGCGTCTGATTGCGCCCTCATCAGGGTAACAATGTGGGGAACGCGTTCTGCTTCTCCCCCGACATGCTTGCCTCGATGATCGAGATTCTATCTCCGGACCTCTTCCGGCCGCATCTCGGCTCGATCTCGGCGCACGTGACGTGGCTCGAGGAGCACGTGCTGGAGGAGGCGTTGGCGAGCGGCGCGATGCTCCGCGGCTGGAGATCAAATCATCTGCCGCCCGAGGGTGGCCCCCTCGGGTGGTGCACCGCGCAGGCGTTGCGCTGCGCCTCGAGGTTGCACGAGCTCACGCGCTCGCTTTTGTGCTCCGATGTGCTCGCCGACCTGGGCGGCACACGGGCGCAACCAGCGGACGCGTCGGCGTGGGCGCGGCTCCTTGATTCAGACTTGCTCCCGACGGGAGGTGGGGCTGCCGGCAAAAAGGGCGCCGTGCTGGGCGCCGTTGACTCAGGCTTGCTCCCGACGGAAGGTGGGGCTGCCGGCAGCGAGGGCGCCGTGCTGGGCGCCGTCTCGGGCGCCGTCTCGGGCTCGACGCTCAAGACGACGCTCGAGCAGCGGATGATCGAGCCGTTGGCCGCTCTCTCGGCATGCGACCCCCTCGGTCGAGTGCTGCCGCCGCTCAAGTGCCTCAAGGTGGGGACTGCCCTCTGATGATCACTGATGACCCCTAATTACCCCCTAATTACCCCCTAATTACCCCCTAATTACCCCGCCGCTCAAGTGTCTCAAGGTGGGCACGGCCCTCTGATGAGCACTGATTGCCTCCTAATGACCTCCCATGGGCAGGTGGGGGCGGCCTCCGCGTGTACATTGGAAGAGTATGAGGCGACCGCCTCGTACTCGGCGATCCTCTTTGGGCCTCCGGGCACCGCCAAGACGACCGTAGTCGCTGCGATCGCCAAACGGCTCGGCTGGGGTTTCGTCACCGTCGACACCTCGACCTTTTTGCGCGATGGGCTGACCAACGTGGCGCGCCGTATCTCGGATGTCTTCGATCAGCTGATGCGGCTGGACAAGGTCGTCATCCTGTTTGACGAAATCGAGGAGTTCGTGCTCGACCGTTCCATCTCGTCACTCACGATGGAGTCGCGACTGCTCACGACGGCGATGCTCACCAAGCTCGCCGACCTGCGCGGGCAGCGCAAGGCCGCCTTCTTCATCGCCACCAATCGGCTGAGCGCCCTCGATGCTGCGGTGACGCGTCCGGGCAGGTGGGCGGCTGATTGCGCCTGATTGCGCCTGATTGCGCCTGATGGCCCTTGATTGCCGCGGTGACGCGTCCGGGCAGGTGGGCGGCTGATTGCCCCTGAGGATCACCCCTGGGAGGATCACCTGATTGCCGCGGTGACGCGTCCGGGCAGATTCGATCTCCAGCTCTTCGTGGGCAACCCTAATTACCCCTAATTACCCCTAATCACCCCTAATGAACCCTAATCACTGCGTCCGGGCAGATTCGATCTCCAGCTCTTCGTGGGCACCCCTAATTTGGCATCTCGGATGGCGAGATTCAAGGGCAAGCTCGATGCCGCCTTGCTACCCGTACTACCGACCAGCGCCGTCTCGGGCGTGGCGCAGGCGAGTGTGCCTCTGTGTGCCTCTGAGTGACCTCTGAGTTACCTCGGAGTTACCTCGGAGTTACCTCTGAGTTACCTCGGAGTTACCTCGGAGTTACCTCGGAGTTACCTCGGAGTGCCTCTAATTGCCTCTGATTGCCTCTGATTGCCTCTGAGTTACCTCGGAGTGCCTCTGCCTACCTGCGATTGCCTACCCGTGATTGCCTACCTGATTGCCTACCTGAGTGCACTGAGGTGGCGTCTGCTTGCATGCTAATTGCGCCCCTCATCAGGCGGCACTGCTCGCCTTCTCGAGCGTGCTCGAGCGCCGGTGGACCGACACAGGTACGTTGATTGCCACCGATGACCTGCCTTGCATGCAAGTGCTCACCACAGCGCTCGAGCGCCGGTGGACCGACACAGCGATGTTCTTCACCTTCCTCGAGACGGAGCGGCTCGCCGCCGACGCCGCCGCACTCGTCGCGGCGGCCGTCGCGGCGGCCGCTGAAACAGGCGAGCCGTCTGAGGTGGTTACGGGAGGGGAGGGCCTGGAGAGGTCGTTTGAGCGACTGCTGGATTCTCAGGCGGTGGTGATGACGGTGCGTGGAACTGTCCGGGAAGACTTCCTCACGAGCAGGGGGCTGAGCAGAGTCTGATGAGGTGTAATGACAGCTGTGATGAGGGAAGGCAACTTCCTCTGTCTCTCAGGCCGCGAGCGAGGCGCGTTAACGCGCGGTCTCGAAGGAAGGAAGGATCGTCTCGTCTTGAGCAGAGGAGTCTGATGGCAGCACAGTGTCGACTTCCTCACGAGCGAGTGCTAGGCTGCAGGGCCGGGGCAGGCTGAGGAGCAGAGAGCAGAGTCACTCTGACTCGGGGTGTCTTTGAATAACTCGTAAACTTACATGCGATGATCGCTCTCGTCTTATTTCTGGTCTGTATCTCTGTCCCACCGCTCCGGAGACCTCCACCATCCACGCAGTCTGGTCCCACATCAACGCGGTCATCCCGCCTTCCAGCCATTCGTCCCTGGCTTATCAACGCGGATGATCTTGACGTTGAAGAGCAGCGTCTTGTCGATGAGCTCCTGGTTCTGGAGCACAAAGTCGAGCGCGCGCTGCCCCGAGAACGTGGACGGCTTCGGACCAACCTTTGCATGCGCCGGGTCGGATGTCGGGTAGCCGAGCTCTGGTCGGGTGACGACGATCTGGCGCACGCCGCCTTCGCTCATGCCGAGGACGCCCTGCTCGAGCGCCGGGATCACCGTGCCGCCGCCCACTTCGAAGCGCAGGAACGCTTGCCCCTCCTCGATACCGTCAAGCGAGCGCAGCTGCTTCGACTCAAACGGCCGGCCGAAGTAGCCGATCGTGTAGCCGGACCAGTCGAGGACGACGCGGTCGCCTGCTTCGGGGCTTTTGCCGCTGCCCTTCTTGGCGTCCTTGAAGAGCACGCCCGATGGCGTCCGCTCAAAGTCCGAGTAGTCCATCTCCGTCTTCCCGTAGCCCTTGCCGGTGAGCGAGGGCTGAAATGCGAGCTGGCCGCCCTCCAGGGCGGCGGCCGGTGCGCGCTTGAGCAGCGCGGCGGGAGCGAGCGCGAGGAGCCCTCGCAGCAAGGTGGCTCGGCCGGCCGAGGGAGGCAAGCGCATGGCGATCTCGTCGGCGAGACGTCGGACGGGGGGGTGTGAATCAGCAGAATTTCGTCAGACCCGGTGAATTGGGCGTGAATCTCATTTACCAATGGGTCTACGACTCACAGACACCCATAGACACGGCAGGATCGACAGGATTCGACAGGTACAACCCCGGTGTATGTCACGTCACAAACAGAGAGAGACCGATGCCCATCTCGGCGCCCGCTCCCGTTTCTCCGAGGCACGCATGCTAGGGTGCCGGCGGCGGTGTCGGCGGCGCCGCCCCGGGCGCCGCCCCGGGCGCGGGCTTGGGGCGCAGCCGGTCGCCCATCTCGGCGCTCAGCATACCGACCACGGCCTGCACTTGCTGGTGACCCACCGTGAGCAGAAAGGAGGAGGAGCGGCCATACCTGTGGGGAGAGGTGAGGGCGCCGTGGTGGGCACTTGCATGCACACCAAAGGTAGATCCGTCAGGACAAGGGAGGAGGCGAAGCGTCCATACGATTTCGAGCCGAGCACGTAGAGGCGTCATCGGAGGTCATCAGAGAGCTCATCAGCCGCAATCAGAGGTCTCATCAGCCGCAATCAGAGGTCCCATCAGCCGCAATCAGAGGTCTCATCAGCCGCAATCAGAGGTCTCTTACGATTTCGAGCCGAGCACGTAGAAGCGCGGTTCGGGCGTTGTGAGCATCTCGGGCCCGGGCGCCACCTGATGAGCAAGGCAATCAACAGGTATCATCAGCATCTCAGGCCCAGGCGCCACCTGATGAGCAAGGCAATCAACAGGTATCATCAGAGCCACTCAGAGCTCATCAGCGCGCACTCAGCCGCACGCCGCCCTCAGCTACACGCATTACGCACCTGTGGGGAAGAGGGGATGGCGCCGTGGTGAGCACTTGCATGCTTCCCTCAGCTACACGCATTACGCACCTGCTTGAGGCAGTCGTTCGCGCCCGCCGCGTCGCCGCTAGCCATCGCCTTGAGCTTCGCCGAGAGCAGTGACGAAGCCAGCTTCATCGGCCCCTCGCTGGCGTAGCACAGGTGCACCTGTGGGGAAGAGGGAGTGGCGCCGTGGTGAGCACTGACGAAGCCAGCTTCATCGGCCCCTCGCTGGCGTAGCACAGGTGCACCTGTGGGGAAGAGGGAGTGGCGCCGTGGTGAGCAATGACGAAGCCAGCTTCATCGGCCCCTCGCTGGCGTAGCACAGGTGCACCTGTAGCTCGCTCGCGAGATCGTACGACGGCCGGTAGCCCACCTGTGAGGGGTGCTCGCAGACGCAATCAGACGCAATCAGACGCAATCAGACGCAATCAGACGCCTGTGAGGGGTGCTCGCAGACGCAATCAGACGCAATCAGACGCAATCAGACGCAATCAGACGCAATCAGGTGTACTCGGTCGCAATCAGACCTACTCAGTCGCAGTCATGTGTCATGAGTGTCGTAATCAGAGGCGTACTCAGAGGCGTAATCGGACGTAATCAGAGGCGTAATCAGAGGCGTAATCAGAGGCGTAATCAGACGTAATCACCTGCGAGACGAGCGTATCGACGCGCAGCGAGAAGGGCTCCATCGGTAACGGCTCATCGCCCACGACGGCGCCTTCGCCCACGACAGCGCCCTCGCCCACGACGGCGCCCTCGCCCACGACGGCGCTCTCGCGCATGCCCTCGAGCAGGATGGTGCCATCGGTCTGCCGACTGACACGTGTCACGCTCACGCCGCGGTGCACGCGTACCTGTGGGGAAGGCGAGGCGCCGTGGTGAGCACTTGCATGCCGCCGCTCACGCTCACGCCGCGGTGCACGCGTACCTTTGGGGAGGGCGAGGCGCCGTGGTGAGCACTTGCATGCGGCCGCTCACGCTCACGCCGCGGTGCACGCGTACAGGAGGCGTCGTGCCGGGCGCTCCGCCTGATGAGCAAGGCAATCCACAGGCGTACCGGAGGCGTTGTGCCGGGCGCTCCGCCTGCGCCGTCCTTCGTCGTCGCTATATGATTCGCCATCGTGACTAGCTTTTGGCGCGAAGGCAGCGGGTCGTCTTCGAGCTGCGCGTACCTGATGAGAGAGGCAATCAGAGCCTGATGAGAGAGGCCATCAGAGGCACGCAGAGGTGCCCTCAGGCGGAGGTGCAATCTGGCGGAGGTGCAATCTGGCGGGGAGGTGCAATCTGGCGGGGAGGTGCACGTACGGTGCGCCGACGGCGGTTGGCTTCCGAACGAGCCACTCGATCTCGAGGGTGTACCTGAGGAGGGAGGCAATGAGTGCCCATCGGGGGCCATTAGATTTGTCATCAGAGGTGCACTCAGAGATGCAATCAGAGATGCAATCAGGTTTCGAGCTCGAGCGTGATACGTATGCCCACGAGATGCCGCGAGATCGAGGAGATTGCCGAGGGTCGTCGCCGCGGAGTAGCCACTTCCAACCACAGCGATGGTCCGCCGCCGCGTGCCGTCTGGTGGCAGGAAGGAGGCGACATCGTCCCCGAGCACATCGGGGACCTGATGAAGGTGTTCATCGGGCGCAATCAGAGACGTCATCAGGCAGGAAGGAGGCGACATCGTCCCCGAGCACATCGGGGACCTGATGAAGGTGTTCATCAGGCGCAATCAGAGACGTCATCAGGCGTCATCGGAGGTCATCAGAGAGCTCATCAGCCGCAATCAGAGGTCTCATCAGCCGCAATCAGAGGTCTCATCAGCCGCAATCAGAGGTCTCATCAGCCGCAATCAGAGGTCTCATCAGCCGCAATCAGAGGTCTCATCAGCCGCAATCAGAGGTCTCATCAGGCGCACCGAGTCGAAGAAGACATCCCTTGCACGCTTGGTGACAGGTGGCTGTGCCTCCGCGCGCAGCTGGCGCTCCCCAAGCGCAGGGGCGCCGCCGCGGCCGAGGAAGTTGCCTGATGATGGACGCAATCAGGAGAAATCAGGAGCAATCAGGAGCGCAGGGGCGCCGCCGCGGCCGAGGAAGTTGCCTGATGATGGACGCAATCAGTAGACGTCACATCAGAAGAGACGTCATCAGAGACGCACTCAGCGCGCGAGCTCGCCTCGGCTGCGTACCGTTGCCGTACGTGCCGGAGCAATCAGGAGCAATCAGTAGCAATCAGGAGCAGTCATGATCAATCATGAGCAATCATGAGTACTCAATCGCCTGTCGGCTGCGTACCGTTGCCGTACGTGCCGGAGCAGTCTATGACGGCGTCGAGACGTTCGAGGAAGGTCTCTTCGCCATTCGCCCCGACGAGGAGCGCCGCAAACGGCGTGCGGTCGCGCGCGTGGTCGCCGGCGCCTTTGATCGCATCGCCCTTGAGCAGCGAGCCTCTCGAGATGGAGTCGACCCGCGTCGAGAGCCTCACCTCCGCGTCCTCGGCGAGCCAACGCGCGAGCGGCTCGAGATAGCCATCGGCGAATTCGGCGCCGGTTGGGCACGCCGTGGGCGCGGGCGCGGGGCTGCCGAGCTCTGCGAGCGCACGCAGGCCGTCGGCCGAGTTGTTGAGCGTGTTGGCCGAGAAGAGGCGCACGTGCTTCCAGTGGCGCACGGAGCTCGCGATGTCGGCACCCTTCTCGGCGACCGTCACGCGGAAGCCGGCGTACCGGCAGCTGACCGCCGCCTCGAGGCCGATCGGGCCGGCGCCCACGATGAGCACATGCGGGCGCTCGTCGGACATCGTTCGACCCGGAGTGTGAACGAATCCGGTCAGTGTGAAAGAAAGTTCTTTCTCCGCGACCAAGGTACACACCGATGCGGCATTTTCCACTCTCTCACACGACGACGGGACGAGCACACACGTCACACGAGTCACGTCATCGTTGTACCAATTTGACGAATGTCAGGACAATCAGTTCCGAGACAGCCTTCATTCACGCATCGCGCCGAACACCCCATGCCAACTACATGCCACCAGCGAGGTTCAAGGCGCTTGAAGCGTGTGCATGCATGATCTCACGCTCGTTGATCCCATTCGCATCATGCTACGACGTGCGAGGTGCCCGGGCCGCACATCTCCCAATCTGAGTTGAGCTCACTAAGGAGCTGGTACCCCCCCGCCCCGCCGCCGGCCTCACAGGCTCCAGCTGCTTGCATGGTCTTCCCTCCCTGCAATCTGAGAGGAGCTCAAAGGAGCCTATCCGATGTGGGCTCAGATGAACTTGCGCTCGCTGTCGAAGGCGGCGCGCTTGAAGAGGTGGACGAATCCGGTCGTCTCAAGCATCGGGAGGAAGTAGCCGGCAGCGGTGACCATGTGGATGGAATCGAAGGCGGTCACGACGCCGTCGACGAGCGGGAAGTGGCCGTTGGTCATCACGGGCGAATGCAGACCCTTCTTGCTCACCTTCGCCACCTTGGTCACGGCCGATGGCACGGCCGCCCCGGTGGTCGAAGCGATCCACACTGTGTCGCCCATCTGAACCTCGTCCGCCGTCACCAGCGTGGCGCAGCAGGACGGACCTACCGGTATGTGGTGGCCCTCCGTGAGGGTTACGGTGCGGCCGGCGGCCGTCGAGAGCACGAGGAAGAACGCGGGCTCCGCATCCTTGTTGGCGAGCGAGAGCGCACTGACGAAGTCGGTGGTGAGGACGCCCGCGGCCGTGGACACGACGATCTCGTCGCCCAGCTGCAGCGCACCTGTGGGGAGAGGGGTGCGGGCGCCGTCGTGAGCACTTGCATGCAGGGCGGGCACAGGACACGACGATCTCGTCGCCCAGCTGCAGCGCACCGAGCGATCGCTCGGTGCCACTAGCGAGCATGACGGTGGCAGAGGAGGGGAAGCAGTCTTTGATCGTCGGCGGTGGACTACTCGGTGGCGTCTTCGTCGGTGGGCTGCTCGGTGGCGTATTCGGTGGCACCACCGTCACCGCGCCGAGGAGGGCACACGCGATGCGTCCGCCGTTGTAGTCATGGATGATCACCGAACGGCCAGCAATGTCGACAGACTCGGCGCCCGTATTCACAGTGTGCGTGCCGGAGGTTTGCGTGACATTGACCGCGTCGGCGACTGCTGTGTACGCGATCGTTTCCCACGGGTCCGTCGTCACAACAGCTCCTGGGAAGTAGAAGTGCATGCCGGCGTTGCTCAAGCAGCTCGATTGCGCATGGATGTGGATGCCACACGAGTTCGCCACGCTGCGGTTCGCGCCGCCAGAGCACGCCAGGTCGATGCCAGTCAGCACGTATGTGAACGTCTGCGTCGACGTCTGCGACGTTCCAACCGTCGTCATCGGGTTGACGACGCCTCTCACCACGAGGGAACCTGTGTAGTCGAAGTACTTGACAAAGGGCGTCGCCGCCAGCGTCACGTTCACGCCGTTGGACAGTACAGCGCACGCGATGCGCCCGCCGACGTAGTTGTGGATGATCACCGTGCGGCCCTGTACGTCGTAGGACGTGCCGCCCGTCTTGACGGTGTACGTGCCCTGAGTTGTGCCGCTAGTCGACGTGTACGCGATCGCTGTCCACGGGTCCGTCGTCACAGCGCCTGTGAAGTAGTGCCCGCCGGCGTTGCTCGAGCAGCTCGTTCCCACGTGGATGTGGATGCCGCACGAGTTCACCGCGCTGAGGTTCGCGCCGCCATAGCACGCCGGGTCGACGCCAGTCAGAATGTACTCGAATGTCTGGTTTGTGCCCACTGTCGTCATCGGACCGATCGTGCCAATCACCGCGAGTGTGCCGGTGTAGCCCAAGTAAGGCACGAAGCCCGCAGCTGTCAGCGTCTGTCCCAGCGTCGTTGCCGGCGCCAGCGCCAGGAGGACGATCTTCATCATGGCAAGGCGCACCATGGTATTAGGGCGGGCGGCGGCGGCCCGCCGTGCATATCTCCGAGGATTGTCCTCAAATATAACGCAATTACGCACTTCGAAGCGATTCTCTCGGCATTTTTCATGACAGACGAAATCAGGAAAATCTCATTTAGGAAATCCATCAAAACGTGTGTTCACCGCTAGCCGACACTACTGTTGACTGGTACAATACAGCTGTGACTGTGATCTGTGTGTTGGCAGAAGCGGCCGGTCTGGAGTTTGGTCAGCTAGAGCTAGCCGACACTCGCGGCCGCGTCGGACGCCCACGGGCGGATTCGCTCAGGCTGCCCCTCGCGATTGAGCGCGTGCCATCCGGCGGGCAAGTTGTAGTCGTACGTGTAGTTCGGCGCGTGCCGGGCGCGCTCGTCGGCGAGGCAGCGCTCGCGATGCACCGCCACCTGATGAGGGAGGCAATCAGAGGTCATCAGAGGTCATCAGAGGTCATCCGAGGCAGCGCTCGCGAGGCATCGCACCTGCCCGACCCAATAGTCCGCAAAGAGCTTCTCGTACCGGTAGAAGGGCTTGCGGATCGTGTAGTTGACGAGGAAACTTCGAAGGAGGCGCGGCGTCACGTCCGTCCAGTCGCGCACCTGTGGGGAGAGGGGGTGCGGGCGCCGTCGTGAGCACTTGCATGCAGGGCGGGCGCGGGGTAGGCGTTACGCCCGTCCAGCCGCGCACAATGAGGACCGGCAGCTGCTCGTAGAGCGGGTTGAGAGCCGACGAGCGGCAGATCGGGATCGTGCCCACCTGATGAGGACAGCAATCAGTGGCCGTCATCAGGGGCCATCAAGCATCACCAGGCAGATCGGGATCGTGCCCACCACGAGAGCTTCCCACGTGAGGCAATCAAGAGGCAATCAAGCGGCAATCAAGCGGCAATCAAGCGGCAATCCAGAGGCAATCAAGTGCCCACCATGAGAGCTTCCCAAGTCCGGTGCGCGTCCAAGCCGTTGCCACGTGGCGAGAGCACGAAGCGGTGCTGCCCCAAAGTCCGCAGATACTCAGGCACGCGAATCTTGGCGGGATTCTCGGGCGTGATCCGCACCTGTGGGGAAAGGAGAGGTGGGGCGCCATGCTGAGCGCTTGCATGCACGGCTGGCCCATAGATTCTCGGGCGTGATCCGCACCTCGCCATCCCCCCACTTGGGCCCGAAGGTGTCGCGCACCTGTGGAAGCAGGGGGACGCGCGCCGTGGTGAGCACGTGCATGCACGCCCCTTTTTGTGGCCAGAGCGTATCGCGCACCCGCTTGCGCTCTGGGTGCGTGATGGTCATTTGCATCATGAGCCATCGGGTCTTGGGCTGGCTCTGGGCGGCGAGGATGGTCGATAGGTACTCGGCGACGTTGGCGTGGAAGGAGACCGACTGCGGCTGCCCGCGCACCTACCAAAACAGGCAAGGGAAAGGGCTCAGCCTGGTCATCAGTTGCAATTAGAGGCAATTAGAGGCAATTAGAGGCAATTAGAGGCTCAGCCTGGTCATCATCATTGGTTCGGGTGACGAAAGGGAGTGGCACTCAGTTGCAATCATTTGCAATCAGTTGCAATCAGTTGCAATCAGCGGTCATCAGCGGCAATCACGCACCCCGATCTCGAGCGAGTCCATCACGCCGAGCGGCACCGAGCTCACTTTGGGAGAGTCGAGCACCTGCCAAATTTGGAAGGATCGTCAGTCGCATCCCAGTGGTACTCAAAGCAGAGGCCATCAGAGGCCACCAGAGGCCATCAGAGGCCACCAGCGGCACTCACAGAGGCAATCAGCATGCACTCACAGAGGCCATCAGCATGCACTCACAGAGGCCATCAGCATGCACTCACCTCGTTGTCGACCGCCCACCAGTGGCGAAGGGTACTCGAGCTAATGAGGGACGCAATCAGCCATCAGAGGCCATCAGCATGCACTCACCTCGTTGTCGACCGCCCACCAGTGGCGAAGGGTCCTCGAGCTAATGAGGGACGCAATCAGCCATCAGAGGCCATCAGCATGCACTCACCTCGTTGTCGACCGCCCACCAGTGGCGGAGGGTCCTCGAGCTAATGAGGGACGCAATCAGCCATCAGAGGCCATCAGCATGCACTCACCTCGTTGTCGACCGCCCACCAGTGGCGGAGGGTCCTCGAGCTAATGAGGGACGCAATCAGCCATCAGAGGCCATCAGCATGCACTCACCTCGTTGTCGACCGCCCACCAGTGGCGAAGGGTCCTCGAGCTAAGCAGCGAGTCTACGGCATGATAATGCGTGATGCCCTCGTCCGCCGTGTCGGTGATCAGCAGGTACGGGGCCGTGATGTGCTGGTGCACTTGCCTGCCGAAGTTAGGGTTTAGGGTGTGATCAGCAGGTACGGGGCCGTGATGTGCGGGTGCACTTGCCTGCCGAAGTTAGGGTTTAGGGTGTGATCAGCAGGTACGGGGCCGTGATGTGCGGGTGCGCTTGCCTGACGAAGTTAGGGGTTAGGGTGTGATCAGCAGGTACGGGGGCGTGATGTGCGGGTGCGCTTGCCTGACGAAGTTAGGGGTTGGGGTGTGATGTGCGGGTGCGCTTGCCTGACGAAGTCCTTGGTCGGCCTCAGGGTCGAATAGATCAGCTGGCACGGCTGGACCATAGGCGCCTGCCGCGGACCTGTGGGGAAAGGAGGGAGGGGAGGGGCACAGGCGCCTTAATGAGCACTTGCATGCACGGCTGGACCTGCCAAATGAGGCAGCACCCCGACCGCAATCAAGTCGCAATCAAGTCGCAATCAAGTCGCACGAGGCAGCACTCCGATCGCAATCAAATCGCAATCGAGTCGCAATCAGCATGCAGTCAGGGCGAGAGCTCACCGATCGCATAGCCGGTCGAGGAGTCGAAGAGATGATCGGCGAGGTTGCGCATCGTATCCTGCGTGTGCAGAGGGTACATGTCGCATCTCTGAGCGCATGCTAATGGCCTCCCTCATCAGGTGGGTGCCCCGGCGTGTATACCTGCGTGTACAGTGGGTACATGTCGCCGCGACCGTGACGGGTCGATTCGCCCCAGTCCCGGTTGCGGAAGGCGAGATGTGGGAAGCGCTCAAACGCGGGCGGGCCGCGCGCCATGCGCTCCCGCGCGATCTCCAGGTTCGCGCGCAGCAGCGCGTTCAAACGGTCGTCGTCGCTCGAACGGGCATCTGGCGGTGGGATGAGATGCATGCTCCCTGTGACGAAACCCCTCGGCGGTGGGATGAGATGCGTGCTCCCTGTGACGAAACCCCGCGCCGCGGCGGCGGACGGCGTGCGGCGCACGTGCAGGCCGCGCTTGGTGCCGCGCCGCTCGCCCGCCGGCGCGCAGCTGCTGCCGTCCTTGGGTCGCGGACGGTGCACCCAAGAGATCGAGGTCGAGGCCGTCTCGCCTTCGCTCTCGGCCGTGCGCAGCTCGAAGTGGAGCTTTTGGCCAGCTCGGGGCGTCTCGCATCGGATCCCATTGTCTCGGGTGACGCCGCCGCACCAGGCGCGCGCGGAGCCGAGGCACGCCGCCTTGGCCGAGGCTAGGTCGCCGTATCGATCCGGGCACCGCTCGGATTCGCTCGCGATGTCCGGCCTGCGAAGCACCAGGTCCGTGGACTTATACTCGTCCCAGCAGACGTCGCCTCCGCCGCTCGCAGCTCTCGATTCACTGAAGAACCGACTCGGCATGGCGACGATCGGCACGCCTTGCGGTGCTGGGTGCGCGCGCGCGCGCCGGGGGCGAGAGTCCAGCGTCGCTGTGGATGCAGGGATCGATGCAGGCTGTGGAGAGCGTTTCGTCTCGAGTGTCGCGGACAAAACGACTTGTCGAAAATCGCCAGAAATCAGACCCGTAACCTCCATATTTGAAATATTTACCGGCCAGTCACACTTTTCGTGCGGGCGACCGCCACGTCATCTCTTATTACCTGGAGACCGATCCCTAAAGAACCGAAAGTCGACGCGGTCGAGGTGCTCGCCTCGCCTCGCCTCCCTTGTTCGGCTCCTGGCTCGTCCAGCTGCTTGACACGTGCCCATCTCCTTCGCAGCTGGCAGCGCACGGAGCTCGCATGCTGCGCGTCTCGCTTCTCTTTGTGTTCGCCGCGCTCGGAGCGGCCGAGGTAGAGGAAGTCACAAATCAGGCGCAGTTCCAAAAGATCCTCGCGAACAACGCGGCGGTGGCGGTGGACTTTTACTCGACCACCTGCGGCCCGTGCATCATGATCGCACCCAAGTACAAGGAGGTGCGCTGCAAGACGCGCCGCGAGCCGTGGAGAGAAGCCGCCGAGTGGAGTGGGTATTCACATTCACGCTCATCCCCGTGCTGCGTGCCGTGCCGACCTCGGTGGACAGCTCTCGAAGGAGTATGACGGCAAGGTCAAGTTTATCAAGGTGAACGTGCAGACGGCGTACGTGGGTATTCAGATTCGTTCGATGCCCACCTTCCACTTTTACGTGCAGGGCAAGAAGGAGCATGAGTTCTCGGGAGCCGATGAGAATGGCATGCGCTGATTGCGTGATTGCGTGATTGCGCTGATTGCGCTGATTGCATGATTGCGTGATTGCGCCGATTGCGCTGATTGCGTGATTGCGTGATTGCGTGATTGCCTGATTGCGCTGATTGCGTGATTGCGTCCATGGTTGCGAGCTCGTTTTCTCCGGAGCGGATGAGGACGGCCTCTTGAGCCTCTGAGCCTCTGAGCCTCTGAGATAGCCTATGATTGCCTCCCTCATCAGGCATGCGCCAGGCCGTCGCGATGATTGCGCGCAAGGCGGAGGCGATGGACATTGAGGTGAGCCTCGGCGCCCTTGAGGCCTTCTACCAAAAGTACGACCCGTCGAAGCTCGACGGCATTGACGAGATCTACGAAAAGTACCCGGCGTACAAGCTCGTCCAGATCCTGAAGAAGAAGTATGGCGCGGCGCCCGAGTTCACGAAGAAGACTCCGGCCAAGCCCAAGAAGGTGCGTTGATTGCGACTGATTGCGACTGATTGCGCCTGTCTTCGCGAAGAAGACTCCGGCCAAGCCCAAGGAGGTGCGCTCGTTGATTGCGACTGATTGCGACTGATTGCGACTGATTGCGACTAATTGCGACTGATTGCATCTGATTGCGCCTGATTGGAGGTGCGCTCGTTGCTTTGAACGGAGTTTGGAGGGGCTTGGATGGGATTGTGGAGGGGCTTGGATGGAGTTTGATGACCTCTGATTGCATCTGATTGCATCTGATTGCATATGATTGCATCTGATTGCATCTGATTGCATCTGGTTGCATCTGGTTGCCTTGTTGGGTGGTCCTTCAGGTGGAGGACGAGGGTGGCGCGTCTAGTAAGGCAAAGGAGATTGACATCAAGAAGATGGATCTCGAGGATCTCAAGGCCGAGATTTACCGGCGTGAGTCGGCTACGGAGGAGAAGGAGATGGAACTGATGGTCAAGAAGAACGAGCGGCGGCGTGAGAAGATCATCGAGCGGTGCGCGGCGTGCGCAGATGGAATCTGAGATGGAATCTTAGGTTGAATCTGAAGTCCTCTCTGAGGGCCTCTCTGAGTGCCTCCCTGATGACCTCCCTGATGACGTCTCTGATGACCTCCCTGATGACCTCCCTGATGACGTCCCTGATGAGCTCCCTCATCAGGTGCGCTGCCGAGGGAGGTGCCGTTCCAGTCAAGCTTGCGGTCGTGGGAGCGGGGCCTGCGGGCATGACAGCGGCCATCTACGCGGCGCGTGCGGGCCTCAAGCCGGTGGTCGTGGCGCCTTCGATGGGCGGCCAGTTGATGTCCAAGGGTGTGAATGTGGAGAACTACCCGGGCATTTTTGAGGCGTCGGGTGGCGACATTGTGCGACTGATGAAGAAGCAGGTGTGATGGCGTTCTGATGGCGTTCTGATGGCGTTCTGATGGCGTTCTGAAGGCGTTCTGATGGCGTTCGGGGCGTCGTCTGATTGCCGTATGATTGCATTCGGAGTTTCACTGTATGTCAAATGCTGGTCGCCGAGTGCACCTGATTGCCGCCGAGGCACTTCTGATGGCGTTCGGGGCGTCGTCTGATTGCCGTATGATTGCATTCGGAGTTTCACTGTATGTCAAATGCTGGTCGCCGAGTGCACCTGATTGCCGCCGATGGCCTTAAGTGCCTCTGAGTGCCTCTGAGTGCCTCTGAATGCCTCTGAGTGCCTCTGAGTGCCTCTGCTTCCCTCTCTCTCTGTGCCAGGCGATGCGTTTCGCGGCGACGTTTGAGGAGGAGGCGGCGCTGTCAGTGGACTTGTCGTCGCGCCCGTTCAAGATCACCACGAACAACTCCGTCATCCTGGCGCAGTCGATCGTGATTGCGACGGGCGCGGACTCGCGCTGGCTAGGTGCGAGCTCGAGATTGTATCTCGCTGAGTGCCTCTGAGCTCGAGATTGTAGCTCGCTGAGTGCCTCGGAGTGCCTCTGAGTTGCACTGAGTGCCACTCATTGCGTCACTGAATGCGTCAACGATGCTCTCCCTGATTGCACATCTCATCAGGCGCACCGCCCCTTGGGAAATTGCCTCTGATGGCCTCCCTGATTGCATCTCTGATTGCTTCCCTCATCAGGTGTGCCTCCCTGATTGCATCTCTGATTGCATCTCTGATGGCTTCCCTCATCAGGTGTGCCCGGGGAGGACGACCTCAAGGGCGGGGGCGTCTCCTCCTGCGCCACCTGCGACGGCTTCTTGTACAGCGGCAAGCCGGTCGTCGTCGTGGGCGGCGGCGACACAGCGATGGAGGATGCCCTAGTGCTTGCGCGCACCTCCACCTCCGTCGTCCTCATTCACAGGCGCGAACCCCACCTGCCGCGTGCTTCCCACAGCTCCGCGGCATGCATGCAAGTGCCCACCACGGCGGCGCGACGTGGCACCGACTCTTCACCCTCCTCTTCACACCTCCTCTTCACACCTCCTCTTCACACCTCCTCTGCGCACCCTCCTCTTCACACCCTCCTCTTCACAGGCGCGACTCCTTCCGTGCGTCCAAGGTGCTCGCGAACGCCGTGCTGAGCAACCCCAAGATCACCGTCATGTGGAACTCAACGGTGGCCGAGTTCAAGGCGGTCGAGGGCTCGAACGTACTCGGAAGCGTCGCCGTGCGCTCGACGACTGACGAAACCAACGTGACCGAGATCCCGGCGGAGGCGGCCTTCGTCGCGATCGGCCACATCCCGAACACGCAGCTCTTCAACGGCCAACTCGAGATGACTGAGAATGGGTGCGTGATTGCCTCTGATGACCTCTGATGACCTCTGATGATCTTCAACGGCCAACTCGAGATGACTGAGAATGGGTGCGTGATTGCCTCTGATGACCTCTGATGACCTCTGATGCTCTTCAACGGCCAACTCGAGATGACTGAGAATGGGTGCGTGATTGCCTCGGATGGCCTCGGATGACCTCTGATGACCTCTGATGACCATCATCATCCAGGTGCGTGATTGCCTCGGATGGCCTCGGATGGCCTCTGAGGACCACTGAGGACCCCTGATGGCCTCTGATGGCCTCTGATGACCTCTGATGCCTCTGATGACCTCTGATGACCTCTGATGACATCTGACTGGGTATGATTGCCTCCCTCATCAGGTACCTCATCACGAAGCCGGCCTCGACCAAGTGCTCGGTCGATGGCGTCTTTGCAGCGGGTGACGTGGCCGATTGGGTCTACCGGCAGGCCGTTACGTCAGCAGGTTCCGGCTCATCTGCCGCGCTCGATGCCGAGAGATGGCTGAGCGAGCACATGGTGCGCTTGATTGAAGGGCTTGATTGCCTGGCTTGATTGCCTGCTTCGTCACCGGCTTCGTCACCTGACGAACCTGATGGCCTGCTTCGTCAGGTGGGCGGGGACGCGGATGAGCCCGAGGAAGATGGCAAGGAGGCGTGCCATCCCGAGGACTACGAGTCGTGGACGATGAAGCAAATCCGCAAGGAGCTGCAGGAGCGAGGTGTGCATGCTGGCTGATTACCCTAATGAATGCATGCTGACCCTCACCTGAGCCCGAACCCTCATCGCACTCATCACCCTAATGAAGCACTTCCGCAAGGAGTTGCAGGGGCGAGTTGCTGTGTGCATGCGGCCGACACATAATCGAGGAGTGCCGGCGCTGCATGCACGTGCTCACTACGGCGCGACGCCCCCTCCTTTTCGCAGGTGTGAATGCGGCCGAGGAGTGCCGAGGCTGCATGGAGAAATCGCAATTCATCGAGGTCCTGTGCCGCCACATCCAGGCGTAGGTTGCCTGGTATGGATGGGCACCACATCCGAGCCTAGGTGGCTTTCAGATTTTGGGGGCGACGCTTGTGCTTGCATTCTGTACGGTGGTTTGGCATCAGGGTGGTTTGGCTGGCGGACGCTGGCTTGCATTCTCTACGGTGGTTTGGGTCTGGACGGTTGGTTTGGCATCAGGGTGGTTTGGCAGAGGACGACAGAGGGCGCGTGTGGGGGTGCTGGGCGTCGTACTGGGCGTTATGATAAGCGCAAGCACGCGGGTTGGAATCTGCGTTGTGAGATATGTTTTCGGTGAGTTGAGACGGTTGCGCTAGATGAGATGCAACGTCGCGACGGCGCCGGGGCGCGTGTGGGTTTCGTGAGAGTAGGTTTCGTCACGTCGCGAGCGGATGAATTGTCGTGCATGTTGGCGCCATGACGATGATGAAATCCTAATCCAACGGCCGTACGCGCCTCGTACTTCATTGCCTTACTTATACCGGTACGCCACTCAGTTTGAAATCAGGGTACAAGTATGAAGATCGGATTGATTGTGTGCAAATCTACATATTCGTAATCCCTTCCTAGTACCCACTTGGGTATATAATTGCGGGAACATGAATGATGTAACGCTATAGCTTCATTGCTTCTCGACATTGCTTCTGACCACGGGTCTGGAGTTGGGAACGAAAAGGGAACGAACTACTCACCTCACTGCCAACCACTGACGTTAGTAGTGAACTACTAGCGTGCGTAAGCCGTCACGATCGGCCTTCTTGATGATTCAAGTTGATATAAGCAGATTTACAGTCAATTTACAGTATTCACACTATGTTTTCACGGGGGCTCCTGGCTACCGACCAGGTCTGATACACTTCGCGCCGCGCTCTCTCGCTTTAAGCTTATCTCATGCTGAGCGAGCCCGCCACGAGGACGCAAACGCCTCAAGATGTTCTTGCACATGCTCCAGAGGCTCCCACATGTTGTCATCCGCGCGCGCTCCACCCTTTTCCCACTTGACTAGGAATTCCGTCGTCTTTCGTTTGCGGCACTCGTCCACGATGCAGTCGACATCATTTGGGGCGCAGTTCTCTTCTTATTCTCTCGATGCTCCGCTTAATGCTCCACCCCGATTTGCGCACTGCTTGCGCACATCAGATGCAGTGGGCATAATACACTTGAGGCCAAGTTGCCTCGCTGAGCCTATGTCGCTTCTCCCTGAGCCTGTTTTGCGGACCTCTCCCCCGTCTATCTGAGTAACGAGAGGCGTAGGCGTCGTTGCATAGGCTTTGATCTTGGGATGAGCCCGCAAATAGCCCTGGACTGAGAGGTCGGCTGGCTGCATCTTCGACAGCCCACCCTGCTGAGAATCCCCTTCTTCTCGCAGTGGCCCACTCATCAATGGTATGAGCCATGTGAGTGCGCGACGGTGAACCATGTAACCTGCCAAGTTCTGCATATTCCCCCGGCCACGGCAGATCGGCTTGAAACCGCCGCACGCTTTCAGAGGCTCTTCAACGCAAGGGGGATGGTTTTTAGACCAACCAATGCTGAGAAACTCCCAGTCTGGTGGTAAGGAAGCCAGCGCGGCAAACAGGCGCTCGTGGAAGTGGTCTGCGAGGATGATATCATCCTCAAGAACGAGGAATACATCATGGTCAGCAGCTTGCGCGGCAATCAGCACCTGAGCATGGGAGCTGTAGCAAGCAGCAATTCCTTCCCACTTGTGAAACACGAGCAGATTGCAGCTTGCAGTCGAGTTTGCAGAGGGAAAGAGATAGTCTGCAAAACGACATTCGGCATCAGTAGGGCCCTTTCCCCATTTGAGTCGACGATAGAACTCATTCATTTCTGTCCAATCGGGCGGCCATAGATTTTCATCGGTGCGCCAGTCTCTCACCTCCACAAGCACCTTTGTGGCAATCCGCTTTTTATGGCTGCGGTGAAAGCTGCTGGGACGAGCCGGGTATACCCACCTCGACGGAAGGCTCGCATTGAATGCAGATTTGTCGATTGCTGGGTGGAAGATCACTTCTGTGTAAGTGGCATGGCTCGCATTGAGTGTGTGGTGCATGTGCCGCTTTCGGTCCTCGCGGCGCTGCAGATTTATGACGTACGTCTTGTCGAAGAGACTGTTCCAGTCGTACAGAAGAGATTCATTGTTTTGGCCGAAGGAACAGCTGCGTGCGGCGCCCGCCATCCTTAGAGCAGCCTTTGCCTGCAGTGAACGGAGCGGGGTGGCGGCTGCAGCTTCTTCTGCTGCTGCTAACCAACACTGTTCTGCCTCTCGATATGAAGCAGGCACAAAAGACGGCACCAAGGTTTGGGGGTTCTTCGCACATCCGCCTTTCGGCACGCGTGGTGCTGATGGGACGGCTGCCCACGGCCATTCCACTGCGAGCAGTAGCATTTGCAGTATCATATATTTCGGTCACGTGAGGGGCGAACTCCCTGAAACGAGACAATTGATCGCGGGCGCTTTCACGAACATCCATATTATTAGACGAAATCGGCAACGAGTCATTGCACAAGTTGGGACACTGTTGGGACTCGCTTTTTCCTTTTGTCATGTGTGATGGTAACAGTCTGTTCCTGGCGCTATCCCCCGCACATCTGACGTTGATTGTTGTTCTTGTACAATGCATGCACATGTCGTGGACGAGTCTCAAGAAACCGACAGAAAAATGCGTTCATTATATTTCGTGTTGCTTCTCCAGCCTGCGAATGGAGGGCCGCCGCGCTTCCCGACAATGGCCTCGATCAACGCGTCCGCGCCAATTGCTCTCTCATTCAACCCGTCGAACGCTACGGCGCTTGGTTTCCCTTTTGTTCCAATAGGGACGGCAAAGCGTGTGCCTTCTGAGCTACCATGGTGCATCGTCGAGTCGGAAGACCGGCCGCGCGCCGACGACAGAAAAGGCACCTCGAGCTACTGGCAAGCAGCTGCTGATCGCAATGAACGGTACGCACGTTGCCACGGCTACGGCTTTGCGTACGTTGAGCATACAGGTGGACACCATGGGAAGGGATGCTCCCATTCCGTACGCGGCTACCTGTCGCCTTACTGGTGCAAAATACCCGCGGTAGCGCATGTGATTCAAAATGGCATCAACGGACGTAGATGCAACAGAGTCGTCTTCCTTGATTCCGACGTCCAAATTGTCAATTACTCGATGAGCCTCGATGAGTATCTTGAGCACGGCCGATTGCTCGGCGACGAGGCTCTAATTGATGATGATTGGTCGCTCCTCTTCACGTCGAACGCCCCTCACGTCAATGCCGGTCTATGCACGGGCATCTTTTTCGCTCGCAGCAAGTCAGACAGCTGCGGGATCCTGCGGAACTGGTGGGATGCGAATTGGCCTGATAAGAGCCGCTGGTCCTGGGAGCAGGGCGCTATGGCTGATGGCGTCCATCTTCACAATCGTGCATATGGAGCTCGTGTGCGCGTGCTCCCCACTTCTCATACGTGGCGTGCCGAAGACATACCAAAGCTAAAGAAATCTACGCCCCCATTCCGTCGTGATCCACTCTTTTATCACCGTTGCTCGCAAACGACAGGGGTCAGGAGCAAGGATACCGGCAACTGTGCACCACCTACCGCACCTGATGCTGGTGCATTGCAAGGCTACTGTTCTCGGGACCTCTCCAGCGCAAGAGCGGAAATTGCCCTCGTCAAGCTTCCGAGCGCAGCCATGGTCTTTGATGAGGAGAAGGCACTCGAGAGATGTCCTGCGGCGACTCCACGGCCGGGCGTCATGTTTGCATCATTCATGAATGCAAGTACGTGCTGCAACGGCAGTCCTCTTCTGGCCATCTCTTACTCACTTGGATGGCACTGTGGTGGCGCCCGGCCTTCAAAGGCGACCCTGCTGGTCCAGTGCGACCGTGCCGACGAACGAAGAGTGGACATGCTGGACTCCCAGCGCACCTCGGGCGCCTTCGCAGTGGATGTCAGCGGCGATCAGCAAAGCAACATCCTCCCCAGCCCCCAGCCCCCCCAGCCCACGCACACATCACAGAATATTCGACTTGGTCTTGATGAACCACGAGTACGATTTGGCAGCGATACGCGCCAAGGAAATCGGAGACTGCGTTGACAAAATCATCTTTGCGCAGCCAACGTTTAACTTTGCAACCGGCGAACCCGTCAGAAGTCGTCCACCTTTTCCAGCACGCCTGCTTAGTATGCATCCAAACGTCATCTTTTATCCGATTGAGCCCACAGGATTGGAATCATCCTGCATGGGTCGTGCCAAGACTGCATGGTGCCGCGAGAGCTTCGCTCGTAATGCACTCCTTCAGGCGTTTGACGAGCTTGGTGGCCATGATGACGATGTCATCTTCATTTCAGACGCGGATGAGATAGGCTCGAGAGATAGGCTCGAACGCTGTTCGCCTGAGTCAGCGGCCTTACTGTGTGGCAAGCGGCTATCGCAGCAGCTGTGGCAAGCCGCGCCTTGCATGGCAACGGTTTGCAAACGCTTCTTGGCACATGTCAAGCTTGAGTGGGGGCATTGAAGGTCACATCTTCAAGCTGCGAAGCAACAGTGAGACCATTGCATCCAACAACCTACTTGATGAAGAACATGTCAGGTGGCGAATGGCAAGGTGCCATGACCATCTAGGGCGAGACAAAAACCCAGGTCCCAATGCTCAATCTTTTTTCAGCATAACCAGGTGGGGCACGGCGCAGCTGCCCTCGTACCCTGATGTACCACAAGTTGTGGACAAACTGATGAAAAATGGCAGATTTCTGCATTATCTGAGCAATGGCACCTCTTTGACTGCACCAAGGGCTGCTGATCTCGCCGCACTCCTGAATCTGCCGACAAACCATGAGAAGTAAGCGCAATGCGATGTCGGGTCAGCACCAAGTTCGTGAGGCTTCAACTCCATGTTCGTGTCGCCGGTGGTTTCTAGCGAGTAAGCGCTAATTAGTTGTCTTCCAGGGCAAGCGGAGTTGCACGGCGGTAGACGCACACCAGCTCGACAAGCAAGGTGCGCCGCGCCACCGGCGGGCGGGCAATACTCGCATACCATTGCATGCATGCATGAATGAACAGCCTCGAAGGTTCGACGAAACGTCCTCGAAGACGAAACGTTCTCGAAACGACGGGCTCGTCGCGTCGCCGTGTCCCGCGTGGTTGTTGTTGTGTGTCGAGCGCGAGCGCTCGCCACGTTTGTCATGCCCCACCCTCTCGGACCCGTACTGTCTAGAACAGGGGACTCAGAGCTCGGCCCTTAGTCCAAGGCGCCTGGGATCGGGAAATTAGTGGAAAGTTGCATCAAAAGTTGCGAACACGAGCTACTATTAACAATTAACATGTACTTGAAGCGCCAAAAGAACGGAGGACGAGAGTAGCATTCGTGGGGGGGGAAGCCATTACGCCGCAGACACGGTGCTCTGGGCGCGGAAAGTGAAGAACACAAGCGTTCTTGTTCACGCAACTAAGACCACTGCATGCATAAACCGGAGAAACGTGAAAAACTTAGAAAAAAATTAGAGAAAGCTGTTGTACGCGGCTTCTGGCCGGGCTCAACGTGCGCGCCACAGCGGTCGTCTCTGCTCAGCGCAATGGCTGTATCAAGCAGGTATCATGGACCTCTGTCCGCGTGGCTTCTCATCTCGCTGTCCCTGGCCGAGATATCCCCGGCCGAACTAGACCGGGGCAAAATACAAACCACAAACTGCGTGCGCTTTTTCACGTTTGTTGTCGAGCTCGATGGACGCGATCCCACGTGGAGGACAATGCCCCGCACCAGCGGGCCTGCCTTGATGGCTTCTGGCTCGTTCAGCGCTCCAGGTCAGAAGCGACTCGTGCAGAAGGACGTGATGCAAGCTCTTGTGATCAACACCAAGAGCCTCGCCCTGAGTCAAACATGCTTTGAGTTGCATGTATTTTCCGACAGCAAGACCTATGCTGCGCTCGGCACGGACATGAGGCGAGTACACCCTTCCCTTTTCCCTCGAACGCTTCCGGAGCTGAAGCGTAATCCATTGGGTGACCCATATACCTCATGGATCGCTCTATGCTGGGCAAGGCTTGACGTGGCGCAGCACTTCCTAAACCGTGGCGAAAAAGCAATCTGGATCGATCTGGATACCCTGATTATGCATGATCTCTCGATTCCCTTTCATGAATTCGGCACCTTTGCTGTCTGCGGCGGATATGCCACGAATAGAAATGAAGTGAGCGGCAGGTACTATCAATCGTTGATCAGTCAAGGTCCTCTAGAAGAGCAATGCTATGGAGACTTGTGGATGGTGGACAATGGCACCGCTGCACGAATGTATGAGTTTGTCCACAAGATGGCACGGAAGGGTGCTCTTCCAAAGTACGATGTACAGACCATGTGGTCGACCGTTTTACGCTGGTCCCGCCAGTTTGTCGGAAACAGGACTGCGTACTTTAACAACCTGCGCGATTCACTCCCCATTTGTTGGAGGTTCGACTGGATGCACAATTCCATGGCGCCGTACATTAACCGCACGTTTTCTTACAGGAATGGTGTCGCCACGCACTACAAGCTCCTTCAGGTTGATGCTGTGACGGGCAAGCTAATGTGCGGAGAGAAAGGACACCCACCAAAGGCTATCGGCGCCCTCTCTTTTACGTGGCATTCATTTGTCGAGACCATGCAAGATCCGGACGACGCATTCCGCGACCCTAGCGTGCGTCAGTGGTTTCGCACGCACTTGGCGCTATGAATTCAGAGAAAGTGAGAAAACCCATTGGTGTCTCACTAGTCTCGGGTCTGTTGTGGGAAGTCGATGTGGGAAGCTGTACTATCCCCTATGTGGGTCGGTCTTGTACAACCTGTGATCCTGTGTGTGTGTGTGTGCACTCATGCAAATGGCCGGCGGAGATATCCCAAGATATTCCTGTGTGGGTTAGGGAATAGTCTGTGGTGTTGGAGAGTGTTTTGAGATTGGTACGTGCTTCGTCATCCACTCTGACCGCCGCCAAGCGCCATGCGCCCCAAGTGAGCAACGTTGGTAGGACCGTTGACGCGGCTACGGGCCACGGTCGCAGGGAGGGCTTCGATTAGAGCGAGGCTGCAAGGAAGGCTGCAGGCCAGCAACGCGCGCTTGGGACAGCGCGAGCAAGGGCCGTGGGCACTGCAGAAACTCGGGGGAGAGTTTCTGTGGGTGACCAGGGGAGAATGACGCGCAGACTATGTACAGAGGCGAGCGAAACGTCATTTGAGACAGAAGGGGGGACCCATGCGTGCGTCCGGAACTGAACTGAACTGAGCTGAACGTCCGAGAGATCCGGCATGCGTTCAGGCATGCGTGCCAGAAAAGTCCCCGGAAGGTTCGCTCGTTGGGAATGAGTTACCCCGGGGAGAAGGCGGGTCGCGAGTTGCGACGTCTGTCGTTGGCTCAGTGAGAGCCACGGGTCTTGGGCAAAGATAGTTGTCTGAGTGCCAAGCTATGAGGCGTGAATGGTGCAGACGGCCGACTGTAATCTTATATCTATCTTACCACACTTCCAAGGAAAAATACTCGCGTCATATGCGTCAGAATGCACAAGAATGCATACGAATGCATACATATGCATACGAATGCGAAAAATACATCTGAATGCACACGAATGCATACACGTGTGAATGCAAACGAATGCGTGTGTGAATGCATGCCCTTCACGGCTCTGTTGCTTACGTGTTGTGTGTATTAACATGAATGAATGCATTTGAATGCGCGTGAATGCGTGAGAATGCGAGTGCGTCAGAATGCAACGTGTCGACAGAATGCAGCTTATGTGGGGAGGCATACAAATGCATTTGAATGCAACTCGTGTAGAATGCAACGCACTGCAAATGCACAATAATACATATGAATGCACCGGATTCTGAATGCAGTAAGATGCAGCTATTACAACTGTATCAGAATGCATTAAAATGCGTCACGCCATGTATGCGTCACGTGGCGAATGCATCAACATGAAGCGGACCTTTTGGATGCATCAAAATTCATCAAAATGCAACTTGTCCAGAATGCAGCAGGTATGAAAATGCATCAGAATGCAACCGTCTCGCATCGGAAGAATGCAGCAGCTCAAAGTGGTTGTAAAATGCGTTCGAATGCAACCGATTGCAGTACGTCTGAATGCATAGAAAAAACAATGAATTGCATATGAATGCAGACGCATGCATACGAATGCACATGAATGCGTATGGGAAAAAACTACTCCACTTTTGGGGAAAAACTACCATGGTACACCACACCCGCTACACCTTGACGCGCTCTCGTTACGGAGGAGATGAGCTCGGACTCCTTAGTTGGACCGGCCTGTGCCCGCGCAGCCACCGACCGGGCCACAGACGGATGCTGCGCGCGCTGATGAAGAGTCTGTTGATACCCCAACATTCTTTCCCTATGCCATGGACCGGCGCGCCCCTTTCGCCCCGCGCCTTGACGCGCTTGCGCTATGGAGGAGATGAGCTCAGACTCCATGTCGAGCCCGTCCGTGCACGCATAGCGCCCCAGGACGGATGCAGCGCGCGCGCGCAGTACCGCTCGATGGCGTGAGTGCCCGCGTGCTGAGCAGGTGCGAAGACGATGGCGACGACGAAGCGCGCAGCGCGGCGCAACCAGCACCGAACTGTGCCTCGGCCAGCGCCCAGCGGTTTGCGAGCCCGTTGACATCTGCTGCCTTCCCGCTTCGTGCCAACGCCGACAACTCTCAGCCAAGCAAGGCCCCTTCCTCTTGGTAAAAAACACAAGTCTCAGGCCCGTTGGTCCATGCATACGGATGCTGGCAGCGGTTTGCGAGATTGCGACGCGGCGCGGCTGCGGCTCTGCAGGCATGCAGCTCAGAGACCTTGGCGGCAATGCGCTCCAGCAACGGGACTGACTTACAGCAACGAGGCATGATGAGACCGCGGTCGAATGCACTTGTCTTGACTTGACTTGCTTGAATGCATCCAAATTTGGGGCGGGTCACGAATGCGAGCAAGATGTTTAGTCCTGCTCCTTAAGCCTGCGAATGGAGCCAGAACCGGCTACCTGGATTCGCAGGCCTCGTGACGCAACAGGGCGCCGCGCCAGGCCGCCGCACCAGGTCGATGTGAAATTCCTAGCTTTGTGTTCCGCCAGAGCTCAACAGCCATACGTTCAAGAGAATGCAACCATTTTTGGGTTATTTTTGCTTTTGCCCTTTTCGAGCCACGCCGCTCTGGAGCCCTCACTGACGTCGGGAGAGTGGGAGCGGCGAGACAATGCGCTCATTTTATTGGCTGCTGCTACTCCAGCCTGCGAATGGAGCCAGTACCGATCTTCGAGCGGATATCCCCACCGAAATGTTCCACTCGATGGGGACGTCGGCTGAGAAGCGGGCCAAAGCTACGGAGTTGCTCACTGGCTATCTGGACTCGCAGGCCTCCTGCGAGCACGGCGAGGAGGGTCTGCTCATCAATGTGCACCCCACGACGACCGCTAGGCTGTTTCGCGAGTCCCTCGTGAAACGCGCTCCCAGCCATCCAAGCAGTCGCTTCCGCCACGCAAACAAGGAGCAAGAGTGGACACACGTGAAGACGGTCCACTCGATCCACTCGACGATGCTCAAGGCCGCGCTCACCCACGAGCACACGATGGTTGTCGAGGCCAACTGCGTGTCGGTCGACATGTCCACCCCACTCTTCGACGGTCGGTACACCAGGGCACGGTCGAACTGCGAATACACCATTGAAAGCACGCAAAGCTTAGGAGAATTCGGCATGACGCGCGTCTTCCTGGCGATCGTCACCATGCGCTTACCGGGCGGCTTGAATGCGGGCGCGTGCGATGGCGTGACGGACAAGCTCAAGCCCGTCAACGCGACGATCTTCATGAGCACCGAGCGCGTGGGCGTCATCGAGCTACCGGTCCTCGATGAGGACGGCTCGATGAGCGTCTCCATCGGACGGTACGTGATCGACCCGCATGGCCTGCAAGATACTATCGAGTGGGATGAGGACAAACGACTCATTTGGTCCAAGTTAGGCCAGGCGTACGAGAAGACAAGCAGCATTGAGGACGCGGAGGTCGGGATTCTGAAACGGAACGCGGATGCGTGGTTGCACTGGAATTGGGGACTCGATCGCATCGACACATGGCAGATCGACCTTAACAACGAGTACCGCTTCGGCTACGCGACAGGTGAAGGCACCACGCTGTTCAACCTGGACACAGGTGTCGCCGTCTATCACGACGACTTCGGCCGTGCGCTCGGCCGTGCGCGCGGCGGCTACTCGGCTGGCTGTGCGGATGGGACGGAGCTCACCTGCCTGGACAAATGGATTTACCCGGGCACCGTAGACGACGGTGTGATGGCGCGCAACAGGACGACGTTCAAGGGCTGCTCCGAGCACGGCACGCACACCTCGTCGACCGCTGTGGGCACGAAGTACGGTGTCTCTAGCGGCGCCAAGCTCGTCGCGGTGCAGGTGCTCAGTTGCGACGGCGTCGGGTCGGATGCGACGATCCTCGCCGGCCTCGACTGGTCCATCAACCACGCTCTTACGCAGAGGCCGTGGCGCCCTTCCGTTGCGTCCCTCTCTCTGGGAGGCCCACGTGGTCAATCGATCGCGTACAACGACGCGGTGAAGAGCATCTCAGCGATAAGCATGCTCATCGTCGTGGCGGCGGGCAACGACGCTGGTGACTCGTGCGCCGAGTCACCGGCCGACATCGCGGAGGCCATGACGGTGGGTGCGAGCACCCTGATTCAGCCCGATGTAGAGGACGGCAAGTTGCTGCAGCTCGCATCAGGCGAGGCACCGCCTCTCTATGACGTCCAAGCAGAGTACAGCGACATGGGCTCATGCGTCGACCTCTTTGCCCCAAGCTCGCAGATTCTCACCGCCGTCCCTACGTACGGCTCGACGCACATTGCGGGCATCCTCTCGGGCACGTCGATGGCGACGCCCTTCGTTGCGGGCATCGCACTGCAAATCCTCGGGTTCGTCCCAAGTTTTCATGCTGACAACGTGACGCGCGCTCTCCACACGCTGCTGATTACCTTCCTCATCTCGGGCATCTGGTACGAGCGTGCCGCCGCCGTCGCCGCCGCGTTCAAGACGATTACCGAGCAGTACGAATTCTTTGCGAATCTTGACTTTGTGGTAGGCGTGTCGACGCTGCTCGTGCAATTACTGTGTTTCTCGCACAAGTACTCACTGTGCTGGCTTGGCTTCCACTGCACGCTCGTGGCCGAGCCGATCGCAATGGCCGTTGGGCTGTGCATCGCTAACGTGCATCCAGGGCTGCTCTCGATCGCCCTCCTATATGGGTTCCGCAAGATCATGCACTACTCCAAGCCGGCCAAGGAGGGGCTGTACGCGTCGCTGCCCAAGGAAGTCGTCTTCATCACCAAGCCGCTGCTCCAAACGCTCGTCTATCGCGCCGGCTCGCTTGTGGGTGTGGCCTACTTCACCGCCGCCATCCAGTGGGGACTTAGCCCCAAGGTTCGTCAGTACATGCTTCTTGGGGTCGCCGTTGGTTGGGCGGCCAATTGCTTTTGGCTGGGCATCCTCGCCGAGCGCCACCAGCAGGCGCAGGACGAGCAGTTGCGGGACAGTCACGGCTGCGCTTCCCGGCTTGCCCCCTCCCGCCGCTCGATGAAAGTGTATCCGGCGCTCTGCATACTTGGAGGTCTCGTTGTCGTCAGCGGCAATTCTGGTGATGGTTTTGTCTCTGCTGCGCGTTCAAACGGTTCTCCAAGCCAATCATGTATCCGCATTGGTTTCCTTGGCCGGGCAGATATCGTCAAGCCGGCACTATTTACGCCCGCTGCGCGCCGCCCGGGCATGGTGGCCATTGTTGGGCTTGCGGCGCGGTCTGTGCAGGATGCAATCGCCTTCAAGCAGCAGCACTTGGAATACCTTTCAAATGCAACTGTGTACTCCAGTTACAGCGCGCTCCTTACGAGCCCGGACGTTGATGGTGTGTACATTGCATTGCCGACCAGCTTACACTTTGAGTGGGCGGCGCTTGCTCTCGCGGCCGGTAAGCACGTTCTTCTTGAGAAGCCACTTACTTCGAATGCTGTACAGGCTGAAGCACTGGTAGCACTTGCACGGCAGCGCAATCTTGTGCTCATGCACGGCTTGCACAACCTGCACCATCCAATGATAGCGCGCGTGCGTGCGCTCGTACGCGGGCTAGGCAAACTACGCCACGCAGAAGCAAAACTGATCATGCCGAAGAAGTGGATTCAGAGGAAGGGGTCGCGCTATGACTCAGCTCTCTCGGGAGGCAGCGCCATGGACCTTGCTGGCTACGTGCTGAGCACGCTCCTAGAAATTCTGTATGACGATAGTCACGAGAAAAGCTGCGACGTTCGCAGCACTGTCGCAACTCGTTGGCCAAAGGATCCCCTGATCGACGAGGGTATGGAAGGGGACATTCTCATTGGCGGCTTATCGGTGCGCTTCGCCTGGTCTCTGATTGGTGAGAAGACTCCTGAAACAAAAGAGCTGCGTGTGGTGGGCTCCAACGGCACTTTGGTTGTATTCGGCTTCCAGGCACCTCAGTTCGGCAATTCGATCACTCTGCACGCGCATGACGGAACAGTGGTGCATCGCCAGTCCTTTGACAAGGCTATTACTACTTATGGCAACCAGGTGTCACATTTTACAGCCGCGGTGACACGCATTCGCAGTGGAGCAGTTTCCGACGCGGCATCCTTTGTGAACACGGGCGCTGCCTCGGTGCGTCTGATGCGGTGCATCGACGCTGTCTACACGAGTGCGGGTATGCAACCAAGAGCCGGGCTGATTGAGCGGCCGCCACCAAGGGCATGCGCTAGCATAGCACGCGGAGCACCCGTGCACACTACTGCTGCATGTGATCAAGCCGAAGCTAGCCTACTTGGATCTGCCGGCAACGAGGGTGCAAAGAGTGGGATCAATTTCACCACTGCACTCACGGTGCGTACGCCTGTGTCCACCGACGGTGGTGCGCAGCTGCGCGCCATTTTGTACACAAGTGGTGCGGCATTAGTCAAACATGCTTTGTCAGCCGCGCAGCTCCAGCGCATCTTTGCGGCGATCGAAAAGCAAGGTCGGTGGCGCCTGCCGCCACTTGATAAAAGGAACGGGGTTGAAAATCAGCCTCGCCGCCTGAAAGCAGTGCTGAGCTCGTCGACAGGCTCATCGTCGCTCTCACCCCCGGAGCTTCTGTCAAGCGTGTTTGAGCCTATCTACGCACTGGCAGAGGCGGCCCTGTCTGGTGCGGTTGATAGTGGAGCAATACTCAAGCTGGCACGCCGACGCTTGCACAGGGATGAAGACACTACTTCCGACTCAATACTGGAGGAGGTCCACCTTAACTCGGCGCTCTCTGATAGCAAGCACCAAAATCCGCACTATGACCAAGCCTATAATGATCCTCATCTGCTTCTGACGATAGATATCCCGTTAGTTGAAGTCACTGATGAACTTGGTCCGCTTGAAGTGTGGCCAGGTACCCAAGGCATCCCCCTCGAGCAGCTCTTCAGTAGATCAACAATCAAGGCGCTGCGTTCTGCGGGTGGCGGCTCTCTGCAGTACAGAGCATGCTGGTGCGAGGTGAATCACGTGTTGGGTCGGAACTTTCCAAGCGTCCGGCTCCTCTCTGGCATTGGGGACGCAGTAGTGCGCTTTCCTTCCACGTGGCACCGTGGCACACCGAATCGTCACCCTTCCCAGGTACGTGATATGGTGACCTTTGTATGGCGCCTCGCAAGACCAGCTGCTGTACCCGTTTGGTTGAAGTTACGGAAAGAGACTCCGCCAAGCTTGCCGCATGGACGCAACTTGAAGCTTGCCGCATGGCCGCATGGACCAAGCTTGCCGCATGGACGCAACTTGAAGCTTGCCGCATGGCCGCATGGACCAAGCTTGCCGCATGGAAGCGTAACAAGCCGCCCAAGCCCTCAGCTTGTGGCCGGCTGGCGCGTAACTGAAGCGGAATGGTCGGCAGCACAGGAGAAAGTAGCCCACATTTTAAGAGACGTGCCGCTGAAGCATCGCGAGCGTTGCGAACGGGTGCTGCGGAATCTGCCGGATGCTGGTTTTGCGCAAGCATGGCAGGATCACTTCCTCTATCGTAATTTCTTCGCAGGGATGGTGGCCGAGTCACAAAAGGGCTTATATATCGACATCGGCACAAATGATGCAATCAAAATATCGAACACTGCTTTCTTTGACGTATGTCTTGGCTGGACAGGCGTGTGCTTTGAGCCGCAGGCAATTTACCACGAGCGTATCCGCTCGGAGCGCAGTTGTCACTTGGTGCCTTCCTGCGTGATGGGCAGACCAACGAAAATGATTGCGACCGGCTCTGGTGGTCTTTTGACTCTGAGACCAAGCACTGTGGTGAAGGGTGGAGGCAGCGAGATTCAATGCGTCGGCTTGCGTGAATCTCTTGTCAAGTTGAAGCTAGAAATGCGCCGAGTCGACCTGATCAGCATTGACATTGAGGGCAACGAACCTAGCGTACTCAAGTGCTTACCATGGGGGAAACTCGATGTCCGAGCTGTTCTCATCGAGACCAACAAGTATCGTGACCTACGGCCGGTGGACATGTTTTTCTCTGCTCACGGCTACGTCAACGCAAAGACGTTCCTGTACAAAGCATATAAAGATCTTTCTGGCTCTTGGTTAGACAACTTGTACGTGAAGATGCCAGGCGGAGCTCCCCTTGTTCAGCCTCCTGGTAAGCCTAGGTGCGACCGAGCAGATTTAGCGTTCAACCCTGATTGCGATCAGTGGCGTGAATGGGCACGGCCAGATATATCAGATGGGTGGGGTGCATGCGACTCGTGATTATTGCAGATGGGTGGGATGCATGCTACTTGTGATTCTTGCAGATGGGTGGGGTGCATGCGACTCGTGATTATTGCAGATGGGTGGGGTGCATGCGACTCGTGCTCATGCTCGTGCTTGTGTGTCTGAGACATAGGGTGGGGTAGGGTAAACGACTATCCCCACCACCTGATTTTGAACTCAATGATAACCCAAGGGGTAGGGGGAGGTATTCTTTCTGGATTCTACCATGGGATTCACACACTCGATCCCCACCTCACCTGATTTTGCAAAATTTTGAACTCAGCCGTCAGCGCGCTTCGCACTTCCCCTCCGGAAAAGGCTAATAGCCTAAGGCTTACCGAAAAGGGGGGTTCGAGGGTTGGCGGGGGGGTAAGGTGTAGTCAGATGAACCCCGAGCCGTATTGGCCGTTATACGCTTGTGGGCCGGTGGCGCGTAGGGGGGGATCAACGGACCACCCTGTCCCTGACCCTCTGCCAAGGCCCAAGGGGGGAGTTCGCTAGGCCCGCCCGAAGGTGGCCCGCCTCGTTAGGTTATAGGTACGGTCCGGTGAGACAAAAGAAAACTTTTCTACAGTGGACAGTCGAGGCAGGCAGGAGCGGTGCAGGCCCCCGTGGGGGCATCCCTTCCGGGGCAAGGCAACCTCCCCGACCGAGCTTGCCTCCCACACAGCAACTTCTCCGGAGCCATGCGCATTTCGACATACACCGCACACCCGCGCGGACCTCGACGCGCCGCTCAGACCACACACCATGCCACACACCCTGCCACGCGCGGCGACTCCGATGGTGGACAATCTAGAATCTTCAATCACACCGTTCTTGGTGGTCCTCATGCAGACCTCTTTCGAGGAGGCGCGTCGTTTACGTTTGGACACGCAAGTGGACAAATGCACCTGTTATAGTGTAACGGCCGAAGCGCAGCCGTCCGACCTTCGCCCGGTCAGCCCGTCAGGTGTGAATTCGGCCCAGCTGTGAATCGCCTGGTCAGCCCGTCAGGGCCGATTTGTGCCAGAAGGCCATGGGATCAATGGTGTGGAAAGGGGGAGAGCCTCGCTGGTGAGAAGACCACATGGGGGAAGTGATATTCATGTTGCGGCGGTACGTCAGGATGGCTGCGCGCGACTGCAAGAACTTCCAATCATCGAAGACGATGTAACCACCGACTGTGAGAGGCGTGAGAGGCGGGTATACATGTAGAGGGCGCGTCACCCATTTCAGGAGGTAGGGTTGTTAGTTAGGGTGAGCACAGGGTGGGCATTAGGGTGAGCATGCACCCACCTGAGAGGCGAGGGTAGAGGGCGTCAAGCGTCTCATAGATCGACACGAACATATCCGAGTCCGCGCGGATGAGTGCGAACGAGCTGCCCGGTGGTATCGTGTGGAGCGTCTCGTTGAAGAAGCCAGGCAGGAACCTGACCTGACGAAGCACGTCACCCTCTGCGCCCTTCTCCTCGAAGCCTCCGTGCACTTTCCCGCCCTCTGGCGTACCTGCGGAAGGAGAGGGGCGCGCGCCGTGGTGGGCACTTGCATGCACGGCCCTTTTGTGTTGCTCTTCCCACAGCTCTCTGTCGTACCCATGGCTGGGAACGGCTGGTGAGTTGGGCTGCTGAGGCACGTCGACATGCGCTTCTTCACAGCGTCGAGGGGGCTGGCAAACTTGCCAGGTGTCCAATCGCGTGCCCCCGCGTACTCAAACTTGGCGGCTCGGGCGATGCTCTCCATGTTGGTGCCTGCCCTGTTACCGCCGTCGCGCTCTGCGAACTGTCGGATGTATGCTTTCGAGGGCGGCAGGCCTCCGAAACTATCAGCGAGCCACATCTGACGAACCCGCTCGCGTGGTGCGTGGGCCGTGGCGCCCCGAAGCGTGTAGAATGCATGCAGCAGGGCCTCCATGTGCACCGAAATACCGCCCTTGTAGACCCCAGCTTCGATGAAGTCGCCTGCGATGCCGTTGTGCAGCACGTCCCAAGCAAGAGGCTCCAGCATCGTGGCACGGCGCCAGCAGTCCCACTGGCATGCGGCTTCAGGGTCGCCTCTGTTGCTGGTCGGGAACGCTTTCGCACGGCCTATGACGCACGCCTTCGACGCATTGAGGAAGGCAAGCTGCTCTTCCGTCCACTGCTGCTGCTGGGCAAGGCGAGAAAGCTCTGAAACCTCCTCTGCGGACTGGCTCGCCAGCGGGTCATACATTGGAAGATGCGCCTTGATGCGTTGGTCAGGCGTGACTGACTTGCACACCAGGATAACTGCATGCATGTGCAGCACGTGCAGCCGCATCGTGCTGGGTTGATCTGCCCAGCCTAGCGGTCCGGCGCTACAAACCGCTTCTTCCAAGACCACACACAGAAATTCCTATCGACTGATTCCTATCCGTTATTTTCGCTTTTCACGTGCGATGCATGCGAGGGCGTGATTTCCGCCAACAGACAGGATCCTCCTGCGAAAGATGGCGAAACATGGCGACGCTGCAAATACGAAACCGGTCACCACCGCGCACACCGCGCGACATCCGATTGAGACGAGACGGAGAGGCGGGAAGGCGGGGCGTAGCCGGTACGCATGCCGGTTCGGCAATGACGTGAGACCATTTGATTAAATTTGAGCATGTGACGCATGCGTGGTCGACACATCGGCCTTCGGCTTGGCCGTATCGCGTATGGGCATTGCCCAATTATCCCCTCGCCCTGGCCTCGCCATTCCCGATTCAGCATTCACGCATCACGGGGTCGACGTCTCGAGTGTCGAGATTTCGTTAATATCAAATATGGTTTTTTCACACAAGTCTTTGCAGATTGCACACTCATGCGTTGCATCATGCATGCCGTACGCCAGGCTGGGCGGGGGGATACATCTCGTCACTCTCCAAATCGCTAATCGCATGGCGGGCTCATTATAAACGCAAGACGCGGCTCTGGACGCTGCCTTGCTGTCAGCTGTCTGAATCAATCAATCATTTGGTTTTGGGCTACTGCCGCATTCTGCCGCCCCGCGTGCGCAGTTCTCGCTCACAACGTGCCGGCTGGTAGCAATGGCTCCGGTGCCTCACGGCGAGCGCTCGTGTCGAGCGGTGACTGACGGCATGAGCATGCGTGTACCTCTCCCGTGCATGAAATCGAGCAACGGCTCGCACCAGTTTAGGATGGTTAGAGCAGCTCGAGCTCGCGATCTCCCCATTAGGATGGTTAGAGCAGCTCGAGCTCGCGATCTCCCCATTAGGATGGTTAGAGCAGCTCGAGCTCGCGATCTCCCCATTAGGATGGTTAGAGCAGCTCGAGCTCGCGATCTCCCCAACCAAATGCGACCTTTTGGGAGTCAAACGTGGCCACCATCTCGTCGCACAGCTTTGCATGCAGCGCGTCAATCTCGGCGTCGCTCGGGCATTTGCACGCCTCGCCTACCTCGATCGGCCGGCCGAGGACCACGGTGATCGCCGCCCGGCGCGGCACGGGAGGCAGCCCGGGGCCAAACCGCCCATACGGGAGAATGAGCGAGATTTTGAGCGTGCGCGAGATCCATTCGCCAGCCGTGCCGAGCAGGTTGCGCAGGGGGCGTCGGGACACGAAGAACCAGCAGGGCACCAGCGGGACGCCGTGCGCCTTGGCCAGCTTCGTCAATCCCTTGCGCTTCCGAATGATGACGGCGGGAGAGGCATGGGATCGCGCCGCGTCCGTGAAGATGCCTGCAATGCCGTCGATGGCCACTCCGGTCGGGTACCTGATGCGGGATGCAATCAGAGGTCATCAGCATGCAATCAGCATGCAATGCCGTCGATGGCCACTCCGGTCGGGTACCTGATGCGGGATGCAATCAGAGGTCATCAGCATGCAATCAGCATGCAATGCCGTCGATGGCCACTCCGGTCGGGTACCTGATGCGGGATGCAATCAGAGGTCATCAGAGGCCACCAGAGGCCATCAAAGGTTATCCGAGGTTATTCAGAGGTTATTCAGAGGTCATCAGGGGCCATCAGAGGTTATCAGGGGCCATCAGAGGTCATCAGCGCACCCATTCGAGAGCAGTGTCGAGAGGACGTCGCGATCGGCAGGCACACACCCAATGCCATAGAAGATCTGGGAGGCGAGATTGGGGCGAGATTGGGGGGATTGGTGAGTCACCACAGACGCGGGACTGACGAAGCGCGATCGGCTAGACTTCTATATTAGGGACGGCGAGTCACCTGGCGCCAGATTGGGAGGCGAGTCACTACCGACGCGACGCCCGCCCGCCCATGGCAGCGCGAGGTCAAGTAGGGCGAGAGCTGCCACAGGAGCCCGCCGATCGGGAAGAGCGAATGCGGTGCGCACACGTGGATGTACCTGAGGGACGGAGGCGGCGCCGTGCTGAGCACTTGCATGCCAGGCAGGTCATCAGTGGCAATCCACACACAGCTGAACGGCGCTGTGCTGAGCACTTGCATGCCAGGCAGGTCATCAGTGGCAATCCACACGTACGGTCGATCGGCGACGAACTTGTTCTCCGGGGCGAAGACGACCCGGAACGAGAAGTAGCGGTACATCGCGCGCAGCACGAAGTTGTGCTTCAGGCCGGCGCGGGGGGCGGGCGCCCAGATCGTGAGCGCCGCGACGAGCGCCAGCGCCAGCGAGGGGAAGTAGACCCACCCGACCACGGCCCAGGAAAGCAGGGCGAGGAACACCGCGACCGGTGCAAAGGCCGGCCCTGAAAAGAAGAGGGCAAGGGCCACAATGCACACGAGCTCCTCCCACCAACCCATCGGTGCCTCGGTGGCCAGCGCGCCTGGCTCGAAGGCTCCGTCGGCGGCTTTGCGCGCGATCCCGGCCACCAGCGCGGCGTGGCTCTCCTCAGAGATGGCGGGATCACCAACTTCGGCCGGAAGTCGCCACATCTCCAGCACGGAGCACTCGGACGGGAGCCGAGCGATGAAGTCATCTGGACGTTTCCAAGTATTGCGAACGCGAAGCCCATCGGCGGAGAAGTTGGACAGGGAATTGTAGGAAGCGTCCCTCGACAGAGGACTCGTTGGTGGGGTCTGCAGATCGCGCAGCTCGTCGGAAGTGGTCGGAGTCGTTTCGACGTTCAGCGTGTTGCGCCCGCCGCTGCCCATTTCGTTGTGAGTGCTCCCCGCTAAAAAGGCAGCGCCGCTGCAGACGACTGGCGTCGGTGTTCGCAAAGATCCAGCATCCGGACGACCAGGAGGGAATCGGCCGGACGCTTCGGAGAATCTCTGCTCGAGTTCGCGAGCAAACTCAGAACAACCGAGAACAACCGATAAACTTGGTCGCGAAGGAGGTAAGTGCGGTCATCAAACTTCTCACAAAGGCAGCCTGGTTTGAGCGCGACATCCCAAGATCAACGTGCCAAGATCAACGATCCGGTCGACAAACTACTTCTTAATAACATACGTTCTGGCCGCGAGGTTCTTTGTGCCGTGTGTGTCCCGTGTGTGTCCCGGCTCCCCCCGGTGTCTTTGAACCGGCACGGAGATTGGTCTCTTTGGAACGTCCCCGAAATTTTGTTTGCTTGAACTCATCACACTTCCAACCAGTCGCTTCCAACGCGTCTCAAAATTCGTGGACCTGAAATGTCGGACGACCTTGCTTTGCCGTCCGCCCGCGCGCTGGCAACGTCGCTGCTCTCGGCGGCCTTCGCGGCCGAGGGCGGCCCGCCGAGCCAGCTCTCCGAGGAGGACTTTCTTGCGGCCGAGGCCTCGGTCATCGAATGCCCGCCGTCCCCGCTCGAGTGCTGCCTTCGCGTGCACCGCCGGTGCGTCTTCGACGCGGTCAACGAGGCGCTCGACGAGCTCTCTCAGCCGCCGCCAACGCCGCGCGGGCTGTCGCTCGCCACACGCTCCGCCAACGGCGCGAAGCCCGCCTCCCGGTCGAGCAGCATCGCCTCGCTCCTGGCGGCCGCACACGAGCAGCGCATCTCGACGCTCGACTGCGAGGCGTGGACGCAGCGCGTGCTCGCGTTGATGCCCGAGCCGTCGGCGCCGCCGGTGGGGCTCGCGGTGGTACCGGACGACATCGGCGCCACCACACGGCGCGTGTGGAAGCAGCTCCTGCCCGAGTGGAGCGACTTTGGCGAGGACGAGATGGCTCTCGCCCGCTCTGAGGTTCGCTCGGATGAGAGTGCTTGATGACCTCTGATGGCCTCTGATGACCTCTGATGACGAGATGGCGCTCGCCCGCTCTGAGATTCGCTCGGATGAGAGTGCTTGATGACCTCTGATGACCTCTGATGACGTATGATTGCCTCCCTCATCAGGTGCGCTCGGCTGAGAGTGCGGCGGAGCTGCGCGAGCTGCGCGCGAAGCGCGCGGCGGAGTTGTTTTGGGAGGGGCGCGAGGCGCTCTTGCTCTCCGACGACGAGCTGCATGGCGTGCTCTGGGATGCGCTGTGTCAGTACGTGTCCCCTCCGTGGCCGGCCGAGGGGCTTGGCGACTCGGATAGCGACCCCCACGGCGAGGTGGGACGCAAGCTGCCGAAGCCGAAGCCGAAGCCGAAGAAGAAGAAGAAGAAGGAGGAGGAGGACGACGAGGGGCAGGGCGAGGAGGAGGGCGAGGAGGAGGAGGAGGAGGAGGAGCCCGAGGAGGAGGAGGTCGTCGGGGCGCGCGATCGGCATGCGCGCATCCATTACGAAGACTACCTGCTGGTATGCTGATGGCCCTGATGGCATCTTCAGTCAAGACCTGCCTGATGACGTGCCTGATGACGTGCCTGATGACGTGCCTGATGACGTGCCTGATGGCGTCTGAGGACATGCCTGGTGACCTCCCTGATCGCCTCTCATCGCGTGCGCTCCTCTCGCCTCTCTGCTGCAGGCGCTGAGTGAGCTCGATCGTCGCAAGGTGGCACCACTGCGATCGGCGCGCCTCTTCCTCTCCCTGCGACTAGACGCGTATGGTCGCGCATCCATCCGGTCGCTCTACGCGCTCGCGTGCTCGCTCACGCAGCTACTGACGACCCGCATTCAGCTCGCGATGCTCGAGGATGGGCACGGCCGCCTGTCGGAGCAGGTATGCCCTTTCGCTCTAGATGGACACTTGATGGACACTTGATGGACTCTTGATGGACTCTTGATGGACTCTTGATGGACTCTTGATGGACTCTTGATGGACTCTTGATGGACTCTTGATGGACTCTTGATGGACTCTTGATGGACTCTTGATGGACTCTTGATGGACTCTGCCGGCACATAATCACATTCACACTCGGTCTCTGCTCACTCGTGCCCTTTTCACACTTGCCATTTTAGGCGCTCGAGACGTTCGTCTCCGAGTCGATCCCGAGGCTCGCCCGGCTGCGTGACCACGTGCACCTGCAGCAAGGCCACTCCTTTCTGCCCTTCTACGTCGCCCATTGCGTGCGCAAGTTCTGCCTGCTGCTCGAGCCGAAGGACAAGCGTGGGGTCCCTTCCGAGACACTTCTGATCTCGGCGGAGCTCGCCCAGCTATGCGCGCTCGGCGAGGAGTTGCCCGATACGGCAGCTGGCCTGCGGCGCGACAGCCACTCCAGCGAGGACACGCCGCCCCCGAGCAGCTTGGGTGATACGCCGCCCCCGATTTGGTTCTCCCTCCCGTGCCGCCGTGGGTGTGCCGCCGCATGCATGTGCTCACCACGACGCCCTCGCCTCCCCACAGGTGATGAGTCGAATTGGTTCTCCCTGGCCTCGGCCATCCGCGTGTACCGCCACTTCCTCGAGCTCGACACGGACCACGACGGGATGCTCACGCCGGACGAGCTCGCTTCGTATGGCGATGGACTGCTCTCGCTCACACCGGCCTTTGTGAGTAGTGGCCCCTGATCGCGCCCCTGATCGCGCCCCTGATCTCGCCCCTTTTGAGTGTGGCACTGCCCCTGATGGCCCCTGATGGCCCTTCTCATCAGGTCCCTGATTGTCCCTCTCATCAGGTCCCTGATTGTCCCTCTCATCAATTCCCCGATTGTCCCTCTCATCAGGTCCCTGATTGTCCCTCTCATCAATTCCCCGATTGTCCCTCTCATCAGGTCGGTCGCCTCTTCGAAGCCGTCCACACATACGACGGCAAGCTCGACTACAAGGGGTACCTCGACTTCGTCATCGCGCATGAGCACCGCTCCCACCCGGCGGCGCTCGCCTACTTTTTCCGCTCGCTCGACTTGCATGCGTCGGGCAAGCTCGGCGTCTTCGAGGTCAACTACTTCGTGCGCGACATTGTGCAGGGCCTGATCGACTCGGGAGACGAGCCGCCCGGCCTTGGCACGATCGTGGATGAGGTCTTCGATCTCGTCAAGGGGAGATCGCACAAGTCGCGGGGCGCGGGCGCGCTCGAGCGCGGGCGCGTCGTCTCGGGCGCGATGCCAACGCTCTCGCTCACGGAGTTTGTGCGCTGCGGCGCGGGCTCGATCGTGATGCAGATGCTGATCGACGTGCAGGGGTTCTGGAATTGGGACAATCGAGAGTCCTTGATTGAGTACGATGACGACGACCGATACGCGAAGGACGAGCTCGAGGCGGCTCGACGCACCACGATCCTGTTCAGCCACGCGGCGCACCGGCGCTCCGCGCCCTCGATTGCGGCGCTGCAGGGAGATTCGCCCGAGATGTCGCCGCTGCATGAAGAGCGGCGGTTGCGCGCGGCGCGCACCATCACCACACTGCTGCTGCGCGTCCAGCGGCTCGACCACTCTCAACGCAACCCGACGCCCGCCGTCAGCCAGGTGTGCCCCCTAATGACCTCTAATGACCTCTGATGACCTCTGATGACCTCTGATGACCTCTGATGACCTCTGATGACCTCTGATGACCTCTAATGACCTCTGATGACATCTAATCGCCTCCCTCATCAGGTGTGCCCCCTGGCGCCGGCGACCAAGCAGCCACCGTACAAGCCTCCGCCCAAGCCGTCGGGCGCGCCCCCGCCGCCGCCGACGACCCTGGCGGGCTGGAAAAAGTCCGCAGAGCAGCTCGACGAGCCCGCGTCGCCTGTGGGGTCCGACGTGACACCGCCTGGCGCCGTGTATCCTCCCGACGGCCATTTCCCGCCCGATTACTTTGTCATCCCGCCGTTACCGGCCGACGTCGAAGTCATCTACCCGACGCTTCCACAGGCGCCGCCGCCCAAGACGGCGCCCGCGCCCGCGCCGGCGCCCGCCACGGCGCTTCCGCCGCCCCTGCCGCCGCCGCCGCCGCCCGTGATGCTGCCTGACTCGCCCCCGAGCATGCCGCCCGACTCGGCGCTCAGCTCGAACAATCCCCCCCTCTCCGAGAGCACCAAGGAGAAGCCCGAGTCGTCCCGCAGAGCGCGCCGGAAGGAGCCCGCGCCGTCCCGGGCGGAGGCGAGCGACGAGGCAGCCTCCCCCGAGGCGCCGGCGCGAGCGTTCACAGCCGGCGCGAGCGTTCACAGCCCCGAGGCGCCGGCGCGAGCGCCTTTGCCGCCGCCGCCTGCTGAGCCGGCGCCATTGGCGCCGCCGCCGCCCCCCCCGCCGCCGCCGCCGCCCCCGCCGGCGGCGGCGGCGGTGGCACCTTCGCGGCCTGTGAACGTGCCTCCCCTCGGCGCTGTGAACGCGCCGTCCCGGGCGCCCAAGAAGGGCGCGCCGCCGCTGCTGCTGGGCGAGTTCACAGCGGACGACGTGCTGCTCTGGCTGCAGACGACCGCGTTCAAGCAGCGCGCCGGGCCGGGCGCCGTGTCGAGCGCCCAGAGGCGCAGCCTCATCCTCGACGAGGTGAGATCGCTCAAGGCGACGTTCGCAGGCGCGTGACGTTACTGCGACGATTCGATGAACGCGGGCCGACATGCATGCATCGGGTTGGTCCCATGTGCGCCCCTCGGCGACGGACGTCGGACAGCTGGGTCAGCTGGAGCTGCCGCTCGTGTCCGTGTGTTCTGTGTAACACGTAAGGCAGGGCACCGTGCCACCCTCCTCACAAGATGACAAGAATTAGCAATTACGTCGTGTCTATACATCCGATCTCGCTTCTCCTTCTGCGTTCTGGGTAGCGCGCCTGGGCCGCCCGTCTGCGTCTCGCGACCCGGGACCCCCCCGCCGGTACGCGGTAGCGGTTAGCGCGGCGGCCGCGGTACCCAGCTGAGAAAAACCGGCGACCACTGACACGGCAGCTCAACCAAGATGAAGATCCATACACGCCCCAACGAAGACCGCGAGACTGCAACGGACTACGGAGCGAGCTGGCGGTGGCACGCAGCGCGCACGTCACTCGTCAGCCTGCGGTCCACACCCAACCAACGCGGGCGGGGCTCACGCAGAGCGGGTATGCACGGGCCGCAACGGAAGCGCAGCGTCGCCGCCCCTTCAACGCCGGGTCGTCGCGTGCACCAGAGAAGAGCAGGTGGAACAGAAGCGTGCCGTCGACGCCGTCGTCCCACGTGCGCGGGCGCGCGCGGGAGCGCCGCGAGCGCCTGCACCCACATACCACATGTCGCACGTCACGACCAAGTCCTGCTCGTGGTCGAGGTGCAGCTCGCCGAGCGTCACGTACGCTCCTGCGCATGTCACGTCGATGCTGAAGTTGCGTGGGCACGCATCGCCGTGCGGGGGGGGCACGCAGCGAAGAATGGGCTTGCAAAAGGCGTCCTTGTCGCACGCGTTGGCGTGCGCGACAAAGTCGGCCCACAATTCATCACCGAGCGTAGCACGCGCCTGCTTGGCAATGCGCTCGAGCAGTCCACTCCAACACTGCTGTGCGCGCTTGCGTGCCACCTTGGATAGTTTGACCGGGTGGGCGGGCTGGGTACGCACGCAGGAAATGAGCCGGTACCCGCGGGCGGAGGTCGTGCCTTAGGGAGCCAGCCGTCACGGCTCGATCGCGAGTCCGGGCTTGGCGGCGGCTCGGAGGACGCCCTGGGCGTCGTCGTTGAGCTCGTTTTGACATGAGCTGCGGAGAGCATGCGAGACCGCTGTGTGCGCGGATGTCTGGAAATGGCTCGCATTCAGAAATCGGAAGGAAGACATGGCGAGCACTTCCAGCGCGTCCTTCTGAGCGTCTGCGCTCGCGAACGGAAAAAAATTCAGCACCCTATTGAAAACGCCTTTTATGGCAGCTTCCAAATTAGGAAATAACTTCACAGAACCCAAAACAGCGATCCACACATGTTCACAGTGCTCTCACAATCATTTTCTACAGCTCCAACACAAATCCACTCCGGTCCTTCACCGCATCTCGCACCGCTTTTTCCCCTTCATCTCCCATGTTGTTGACCTGGATATCCAGTTTGGTCAGGACCGCGTTGACCTTCAGTGCCTCCGCGATCGCCTTGGCACCCTCATATCCGATGGAGTTATTCCCGAGGTTGAGGGTGGTCACCACCGCGTTGACCTTCAGCGCCTCCGCGATCGCCTTGGCACCGTCGTCATATCCGATGGAGTTATTCCCGAGGTTGAGGGTGGTCACCACCGCGTTGACCTTCAGCGCCTCCGCGATCGCCTTGGCACCGTCGTCGCCGATGGAGTTGTAGCTCAACTCCAGGTTGGTCAGGACCGCGTTGACCTTCAGCGCCTCCGCGATCGCCTTGGCTCCGTCGTCGCCGATGGAGTTGAAGCCCAACTCCAGCTCGGTCAGGACCGCCGTGACCTTCAGCGCCTCCGCGATCGCGATGGCACCCTCATCCCCGATGTTGTTGCTTCCGAGGTTGAGGGTGGTCACCACCGCGTTGACCTTCAGCGCCTCCGCGATCACCTTGGCACCGTCGTCGCCGATGTTGTTGGTCCCGAGCCTCAGCTCGGTCAGGACCGCATTGACCTTCAGCGCCTCCGCGATCGCCTTGGCACCATCGTCGCCGATGTTGTTGCCCAAGAGGCTCAGCTCGGTCAGGACCGCGTTGACCTTCAGCGCCTCCGCGATCGCCTTGGCACCCACGTCCCCGATCTCGTTGCTCCTGAGAACGAGGGTGGTCACGACCGCGTTGACCTTCAGCGCCTCCGCGATCGCGATGGCACCCTCAACCCCGATGCTGTTGGAATAGAGGTCGAGGGTGGTCAAGACCGCGTTGACCTTCAGCGCCTCCGCGATCGCCTTGGCACCATCGACGCCGATGGAGTTGGCCCGGAGGTCCACCGAGGTCACCACCGCGTTGACCTTCAGCGCCTCCGCGATCGCCTTGGCGCCCTCGTCGCCGATGTTGTTGTCCGTGAGGAACAGGGTGGTCAAGACCGCCGTGACCTTCAGCGCCTCCGCGATCGCCTTGGCACCCTCATCCCCGATGTCGTTGAAGCCGAGCTTGAGGGTGGTCAAGACCGCGTTGACCTTCAGCGCCTCAGCTATCGCCTTGGCACCCTCTTCGCCGATCTCGTTGCCGCTGAGCTCGAGCTCGGTCACCACCGCGTTGACCTTCAGCGCCTCGGCGATCGCGATGGCACCCTCATCCCCGATGCTGTTGCTTTCGAGGTCGAGGATGGTCACCACCGCCGTGACCTTCAGCGCCTCCGCGATCGCCTTGGCACCCCCAACCCCGATGTTGTTGACTCCGAGGTTGAGGGTGGTCAAGACCGCCACGAACTGCAGGTCCGACCCGATCAGGATGGCGTCGGCGGATTGGAGGCCCTTGCTCGAGAAGTTGGCCTCAGTCTGGTCGCGCTTCATGCCCGAGAGCATGATGCCCCTCTCCGCGCCGATCTTGGCGAGCATCGTGGCCGACTCAATGTCCAGGCTGTTCTCGAGCAGGCTGCAGTGTTTCAGCTCTGTGGTCTTCATCATGGCCGCCAGCACGATTCGCACCGTTGGCGGGTCGCCGCCGAGCTTCTGCGAGAGGTCCAGCGTGTCGCCCGTCACCCCGGCCGCACGCAGCAGCCCACGGCCAAAGCCGTCGCCCATCTCGCTGCCGAGCGTGACCGCGTTGGCCCAAAACGCCGGCCATTGCCACGGCGGCGGCGACCCCTCAGGGAGGCGGTACTTGCCCGAGCAGATGGCCTGCGCTGCAAAAAACTCCTGAAAGGACAGATGCGCCGACTGCATCTGGAGCGGCTCAACCTGCAGCAGGCCGAGAAGAGGGAGCCCATCCTGCCCCACGCGCTCCCGAACCTGCGCGACCGCCGCCCGCTCCTCATCCCGCAGCGCCTGGACCGCGCCGTCCAGGGCAGGAAGGCGCTCCGCGTCCGCTCTCGCCATGTGCGCCCGGCAAGCAGCTTCATCCAGCCCGGACGATGCGAGCTGCTTGGGGTACAGCCACCCCGTTGTGGTGCCGTCCGCCAGCTTGACCTTGTATGGATTGCCTGTCTTGTCGTCCTCGACGATCACGCCGCGTTGGCCCTTCCGCTCGCCGTCCAGCAGCTCCACGTAGTGGCCCTCCTCCGGCCGGCCCTTGAATGTCTGGAATGGGTACGCCACCTTCGCATCCAGGTCAGCGAGCGTCCCCGGCGGCGCAAAGGCGCCCAGTACCGCGCGGAGGAGCTGCACGTCGGTGATCACGCGCGCCTGCGCCACGTGCGCCTCGAAGAACACAACTTCCAGCAGCGTGCGCACTTCTGCCGTCACCACGCCCCCGCGCGCGAGCATCGCGTCCGATGCGCTCGCGTACAGCTCGGCGACCGTCTTCGGCATGCCCAGCCCTTTGCGGATCTCAAAGACCGACGCGACCATCGAGAGCATCAGCGGGTTGGCCGTGACGCGATGCTGCATCGTCGGCGCAGCAGGGTCCGTGCTCGTTGGCATGCGCTCGACAAATGTCATCAGCTGCCTCACGTCCCCCTCATTCCCCAGCCGCTGCAGCAGCGCCTGCTCCTGCTGCGCCTCGGTCAGCGGCGCCAGCTTCAGCATGCGGAAGCCGGAAAAGCGCGCCTCGTCCACGCCCGCCGGCCGCGAGGTGCAGAGCATCACGTGGCCCTGCGGTGCCAGCACCTCGACAATATGCTGCTCAATCTCGGCGCGCTTGGCGCCCGCCTCGTCGAGCCCGTCGAGGAGGAGCAGCGCGCGCCGCGCCATCATCGCCTGGCGCAGCATGCGGTACACCTCGGGCCTCTCCCTCTCAGTGAGGCTGAGGTACGCGTCGACCCAGTTCCAGTGCGACGCGAACGCGTCAGGTGCATCGCGCAGCTTCGCCTGGAGCAGCTGCACCTTGATCACGATGGGCACCAGCTCGGCGCGATCGAGCGCCAGGACCACCGCCTGGCTGATGAGCGTCGTCTTGCCCGCTGCGGGCGGCGCGGTGAGCAGCGCGGCTCCCGGAGCAGTGATCGCCTCGCCGAGGCTTCGTGAAGCGTGCAGCGAGTGCAGCCAATCGCTCAGGCTGCGCACGTCGCGCACGCCAGCCAGATCGGCATCTCCCATCACTTGGATGGCCACGCACTGCTGCAGCGCATCCAACGGATTGCCGGAGAGCGCATCGAAGATCTGCGTGTGCTGCTTGCGCAGCTTCCGCGTCCACCACCCGCTCAGCGCCTCGTAGGCGGCATGCGGCAGCTCGCGCGGCGCGTGGTTCCACGGATGCAGCGTGAGCGTGGCAGGTGGCTCGCCGCTGCCCTCCAAGAAGGCGAGGCCGTGGCGGAGGCCGTCGGCGCCTGCCGTGGCCACATCGGCATCGCGCCAGCCGCCGGCCGTACGCACGGTGAGCGGCTGGCCGGCGGCGTAGCGCCGGGCACCGCTGGCGCCGCTGGAGCGCAGCGCCGTAGTGACCATGGCCTCGGGCTGCAGCCTCTCGACCGCCGCACGCACCACACCGATCGCCACGCGCACCTTGCCGAGCGCGGCTTCGAGCTGCACCTTGCCGAGCGCGGCTTCGAGCTGCGTCAGATCGCCCCGTGTTTGTCCTTTGAAGAGCTCTGCCGCATCAGCCACCGCCGCGTCCACGCACAAACGCACAGCGTCGCCCGCCTCGCGCGCGATGTGTGCGATGTTTTCGCACTGCACCGCGCTGTCGGCGATCTCGCGCGCCCGCACGCCAATGGCGCGCAGAGTCGACTCCGATTCGATGCTCAGAGCCGAGGCCGATTCCATCCGCCGAGCATCCTCCGCCAGGCGGCGTGCTGGCTCGACGAGGTCGCGAAGCGAATGCGCATCGCCGATGAATGCGGCCTCCCAGCCGGCATCGGGCGGCCGCCACGGCAGCACCGCCTGGCTGCATCGGTCGTAGGCGAGCTCGGCGTCGTCGCCGCCCATGACGGCGGCAGCGACACGCCCCCCGGTCGCATCGACGACGCCAAAGCGCGGCCTGCCGCCCGCTTCGGAACCTTGCCAAGAGAGCAGGAGCAGCGGCTGTCCCTCGGCGAGGAGCAGCGGCGCGGCGGCGGGCGCATCGATCTGCGGCAGCGGCTCCGGCGGCGCGTCCGTCGCACCGTGGGACGCGAGCATCTTGGGCAACAATCGCGCCAGCGCGACCGCAATCCGATCCACATACTTCTTGTAAAGGTCGATGTCCATGGCCTTGTCAGCGCCGGCAGTGAAGGTAGCTGCCTCGATGCGGGCGACCACCTCGGCGACGCGCGTCTCGAGCCGGCCGGCGCTCAAGTCGACGGGCTCAAGGGAGTGCCCGCTGCGGACCTGAAGCATCTTGGGCGGCAGCTTATCCAGCTCCACCTTCAGCCGTGGGACGACGGACAGCCGCAGGATGAGCTCGCCGCTCACCTCCGACTCGAAGATGCACCAGCCGCGGCCCTCGTCGTCGTCGAGGCCGGCCTCGCCGTGTCGTCCATCGTACGAGCGCTCGTTGAAGAGCGTGTCCATGCCGCCGGCGATGTGCACGAGCTGCGCCGCCGCGCGCTTGGCCGCCTGCGCCGCCGCGTGCGTCGCGAAGCACACGGTCGCACGACGCGCAGCTTTGCCGAGCGTGCAGCTGACGATGTCGCCATAGGACTTAAGCGCCGCCTTGATCGCCGCCTCGTCGACGCCCGGGGCGACGTCGAAGAGGCAGAGCTTGCCATCGTACTCTTGCGGTCGCGGCGGCAGCTCCTTGAGCTGCAGCACGGTCGTGCCGATGGCGGAGCCATAGAGGCTGTTTATCTGCGGCGAGGACGCACGCACGGCGCAGAGGCCAACGGGGGTGGGTGGCATTCTCTCAGCGAGGCGGTGCAAAGGAGAGCATGAAGAGAGAGGAGGGGCAAGACGTGGGGCGTTCCGGATGAGCGTTCTGATCGCGAGCGCCTTACCACGCGAAGCCCTCTTTTGAAGGCGAGCTCCTGCTCATCGGTGCGGGGACTGTGGTCACTGTTCTGGTACAGCGACGGGTAATCCCAGAAAAAGGCCTCGATGTCGGGGCAGTCTTGAAGGGCACCCCCAAAGGCCTGGATGCGGTGGCCGGTCGGGTCCGGGTTGCCCTGGATGGGCCAGCCGAGAGAGAACGCGCCGACTGCGCGCCTGCCCTCGAGAAGGAGTCGCTTGGCCTCCGTGGGAGTAAGATGTGGCTTGATCCCGCCCACAGGTTTGAGGTCCTGCCGGCGGACGATGCGGTAGTCTGGCTGCCGGGCGAGCTGGGCTTTCAGCCATTTCGCGCTCACGAGCGCAATATCGCCGCGTCCGAGCACATCAGCCAGATCGCTGTCGAGCGCACTCAACTCGCGCTTCACCTCGGGGTCGATGTCGACGAGCTCTGTGAGCGCCTGACGCAGCTTTGGCGTCAACGGCTTGGGCACGGGCGTTGGCATCCCTATCTTATTGGGCCTTTCTGAGATCGTCTGTTTCGCTGCCGCCTGCACACCGCGGGTGCTGAACGCATTCCCGCGTGCGCTCGACAGTCCCGATGAAAACAGCCGTTGCAGTTCTTCAATCTCGGATGCCTCGTCGACAGCAGGAGCAAGCGGCAGAAGCTCACTCAACTCCTTCCAAAGAGCCGCTCCACCGTCCTTGGGCTGTACACGAACGTGTGTACCGGAGCGCTTGATGACGGTGCCTGTGATTTCGACGCTCTTATGCTTGAAGCGCACGTAGTCACCCTCCTTCGGGTCCATCGGACGGGTGGCGTTTTGGTGATTTGGGAAGGAGTGATTCACTCGAGCTTCGCGTGTGTCCCCCGCGCGCGTTCGAGAGCCGTTGAGCTCATCATGACGCGCGTTTACGTTCACGTTCACGGTAGATTGCCATCTCGGCAAGACGCACGACCACGCCACGCACTGGTCCCGAGGAGACACACCGTGGAGGGCGCAGACTCTCGGCACTTGTTTTCGGTAGTCACCGCGTTGATATGTTGCGTCCTCTAGATATCGGTTGGATGTTGTTACCATATACGATTGAGTGTCAGGTCACCTACAAATCCGAAAAATGGCCAGGGACGCGTAAGGGACGCGAGTCTCGGCGGGCGGGTGCCTCCTGGGCTGCTGCACCGTTGAGGCGTCCCTTGTACCCGGAACTCAACTGTCCTTACAAACGCGTGACAGAAGCCAAGTTCAGGTTGTGGCTACCGTATGCAGCTGACAGCCGAGAGTCACCCCTGAGCTCGCACGTCTCAGGCATCGCGTCGTAGAGTCCTTTGGATGCGCGCCGTCATACATTCGTGCGAGATCGGGTGTGAAGAGACAAGTGCTCGCCTAAGTTCATCCGGCGCAGTGCTTTTGGCCACCACTCGATGATGAGAGTGCTGCTGGAGGGATCTCGCGAGGCAATGGGATTCCCGCGAATCGCAGCGATGGTGCTTTCGTGCCGAACCCACGGTCGATATGGTCGGCGGATGGTGCTTGGGTCCCACCCAGTGTGCTCAAGAACTCCAGCAGCGGTTGACCAGTCACGGCGCGATACGCGCCGGCTACGAACCCTATGAGGGTGCACATCGGTATGCCTGCTGAGCCCACGACCGCTCCGCCAAACATCCAACCGCCAAGCAGTGTGCCGGTGAACCAGCCGATGCGCTGGCCCGCGGTCGGGCGATCTTGCATCGGATCGCCTTGCATGACCGCTCGAGTTCCAGAACTGTGTTTCGTCTTTACATGTGACGTGGCAAGGCGAGTCTGTACTGTACAGACAACTTAACTTGACTGGACTTGATTTGGCAAATCTCCTCGCGTCTCCTCACGTTCGTCAACTCGAGCCGCGGAGACGGCGGCGGTCCGCCGCGTCGCCACATCGCCGCCTGGTGGGGATGGCGTTCGCTTTCAAGGAGCTCGCGGCCAACCATCTTGAGAGCACGTGGATCGGCGGGACGGCGCTCTCGCAACTCACCGGGGCTGCACTGCTCTCGTGCGCAGAGGCCCTCAGCCTGCCCGCGCTCGGTGATGACGCCCAGACGCGTATGCTGCTAGGCGCGCTCGTGGTGGCGTGCCCGAGCGGCGCGCCGCACAAGGGCAGCTGGTCCGAGATCCGCGACGAGGCGCGCGGTCTGCTGCTGCTCGCGCTCCGTCGGGATGGGCGCGTCTCGGCCAACACTGCCCAGGCGTGCAACGCGCTGAACAGGGCTCCGGTCCTCCAGAAGTACCAGGTCTTTGGCAATCGGTGGACAAGGTCGCCCGCGGCGCTGCGCGAGGAGGCGGTCGAGCGCGCGCGGTGCGAGCTTGGCGGGAGCAGTTCAACCAACACGGGCGAGTGGCTTCGCGGCCTCGCGGACGCACTCGACGAGGCTCCAAGCGATCGGCTTTGGTGGACGTCACCGCCTGTGCTCTTCATCCTGCTGATTGCGTCGCTGTTCATCCTGTTGCACGCGGTGCTACTCCTGCGCGTGCTCATGAAGGTGCACGCCCGCGACAAGAGCGTGCTCCTCCTTCCAATCTATGGGCTGTCCGCGGCGGGAGCCGTCGGCGCTCTTGCGATCGCTATTCAACGGTTGAGCGGCCCGAGCGACCCGAACGACCCGCCGCCGAAGCCGCCGCCGAAGCAGCAGCAGGAGAAGCTGACACCGTGAGATGCCCCGGGCCCTGAGGGAGGCGCTACCACAAGAGGCGCGCCGTGCCGGGCGCCACGGGAGAGTCTGTGAGCCTCAGCATGCATCAGGTGATGGCCACACATGAGGCGCCGTGCCGGGCGCCACGGGAGAGTCTGTGAGCCTCAGCATGCATCAGCCATGGCCACACAGGAGGCGCCGTGCCGGGCGCCACGGGAGAGTCTGTGAGCCTCAGCATGCATCAGCCGATGGCCACACGGGAGAAGTCCATGCGCACATTTCGCCGACGAGATCGCCATGCGCCTGCCTCCCGCGGCAGCCGGCCGAGCCACCTTGCTGCGAGGGCTCCTCGCGCTCGCTCCCGCCGCGCTGCTCAAGCGCGCACCGGCCGCCGCCCTGGAGGGCGGCCAGCTCGCGTTTCAGCCCTCGCTCACCGGCAAGGGCTACGGGAAGACGGAGATGGACTACTCGGACTTTGAGCGGACGCCATCGGGCGTGCTCTTCAAGGACGCCAAGAAGGGCAGCGGCAAAAGCCCCGAAGCAGGCGACCGCGTCGTCCTCGACTGGTCCGGCTACACGATCGGCTACTTCGGCCGGCCGTTTGAGTCGAAGCAGCTGCGCTCGCTTGACGGTATCGAGGAGGGGCAAGCGTTCCTGCGCTTCGAAGTGGGCGGCGGCACGGTGATCCCGGCGCTCGAGCAGGGCGTCCTCGGCATGAGCGAAGGCGGCGTGCGCCAGATCGTCGTCACCCGACCAGAGCTCGGCTACCCGACATCCGACCCGGCGCATGCAAAGGTTGGTCCGAAGCCGTCCACGTTCTCGGGGCAGCGCGCGCTCGACTTTGTGCTCCAGAACCAGGAGCTCATCGACAAGACGCTGCTCTTCAACGTCAAGGTCATCCGCGTTGATATAAGCAAGCTGCAAGGGACGATAATCTACCTTGTAAGGCTTGAAGGCGGGTGGGGCCGCGTTGGTGTGGGCGTTGATGTCAAAAGATGTGGGACCATGCGTAACTTGATGAGCTAGTTGTTCAAGTATGAAAGAAGTCAACACGCTCGCTTTGTCGCGTTTCCAGACAAGAGCGTAGAAGCCGAAAATGCCGCCTCCTGATCCGCCTTTGCTGACCAACTACTCGAGCGAGATCCTCGCGCTGTGGAGCGACTCGGACGAGGAGTCCGTCCAAAAGTGGAGGGCGGAGAAGATAGCCGACTTTGAGGCGGGAGGCAAGATGAAGACGGACCACGAGACGATGGAGAAGCTCGAGGAGTGGATGAAGACCAAGGTGTACGGGCCGGGCGGGACGATGGACAAGACTCTGGCGCTGCGCGGGAATCCCAAGGTCTTCTTCGACATGACGCTCGACGGCGCGCCAGCCGGTCGCATCGTCATGCAGCTGCGCAAGGATAAGGTGCCGAAGACCGCCGAGAACTTCCGGCAGCTGTGCCTGCGAGAGGAGGGCGAAGGGTACAAGAAGTGCTCGTTCCACCGCGTGATCACCGACTTCATGTGCCAAGGCGGCGACTTCACCAACCACGACGGCACCGGCGGCAAGTCCATCTACGGCGAGAAATTCGCCGACGAGAACTTTGAGCTCAAGCACACCGGTCCCGGTGTTCTTTCGATGGCCAATGCGGGGCCAGGCACCAACGGCTCGCAGTTCTTCCTGTGCACGGTGAAGACGCCGTGGCTCGACGGCAAGCACGTCGTCTTCGGCAAGGTCGTCAAGGGCATGGACGTTGTGAAGGCCATCGAGGCGGTACGAGATGATGGGCTCTGATTGGCACACCTGATGGCCTCTGATGGCCTCTGATTGGCCTCTGATGGCCTCTGATGGCCTCTGATGGCCTCTGGTGGCCTCTGGTGGGCGTTGGTGGCCTCTGATTGGGTTTGGAGTGCAACAGAGCGCAATCAGTGCGCGTCTTGGCCCTTCACACTCGCGGTCCTTCACACTCGGTTTTTGCACAGGTGGGCAGCTCGAGCGGCAGCACGAGCAAGAAGGTGGTCATCGATGCATGCGGCGAGATCTCGGCGAGCGACCCGAGTTTCATGGATAAGGACTGATCGAGCGCGGGGCTGGGAGATGACGATCTTACACTTGTTCTTGGACCGCCCGCAGCGACCCGATATCCAAGAAGCAAGATTCGTCAAGCGACGGCGCATTCGCGTGAGACCGCGAGATCAGGTACCGTACCGCGGTCCGCGCGATTTTAGTCATTCTAAAATTCTCAAATAAAGTAATGTTATCCTGTTCACCCGTTTTTGTTGATCGACGTCCCTGAGACAATTGCCCTGAGAGCTGAGGTTGGCTGAGATATGCCCGGCAGTCGCCCAGGCAGGTGGCCAGGTGCGCGCGCCACCAGCGCTGTGCAGGAAATAGGGAGGTTCACCTTCAAAGCACCGGTCCGTTCAGTGCGCCGCGCCGTGCGCTCCGACAATCGTGTGTATTTTGAAGTGTCGTGAACGAATCTCGCCGCTCTTTCTCTTTATAGGCTGTCTCTCAGCTCTCCACCTGCATGTGTCTCATGGGAGACCTGTATAGTTTCCACATGTGCTGTTACGTGTTGTGTGCATTCATATGAACGAATCTGAGGTCGAGACCATGTTCTCATTCCGCAAGGTTTTCCGCGATGTCTACGTTGCTTGTGCTTCTCTTCCTTTCGACGAGCGCATCTGGCTTCACAATGCCCACGCCGACGAACGCTGTCAGATTGCAAACGTTCGCCCCCGTTCGTGAACCGGGGACGACGAGGGACCTTGCGCCGACGCTCCCGAGGCCCGATACGCTACCCGAGACGTGGGTTGTGCCCGACACATTCACATTTCCAACCAAGAAGACCAAGGAGCCCAATTTATACCGCCTGACGCTCTTCAAATCATCCAAGCACAAGGCGGAGTACATTGTGGCCGCTCTCATCGAGACGATTGGCATTGAGGCCACCAAGGCCAACGAGATCGCGAAGCAAGCCCAAACGCTTGGATTTGCGGTCGTGGGAGACTATGTTCAGGAGGTGGCAGAGACGTATGCCGCGACGCTGAAGGAGAGGTACGATCTTGTGGTCGACGTGAGTGTGGTGCGGTGATGGAGAGGGAGATCAAGACGCTATCAAGACGCAATCTGGCTCGTTCGGAGTTTGATGGCGAAAATACCGTAACCTACAGACATGCCTATAGAGTAGAGAGATTGGAACCGGGGAATGCCGTAGTCATAGACGTCAACATGCGTATAGTGGGTCGAGACATTGAAATGTTACATAGTATGGTGACTGGATTGCAGTTCGCGATCAAACTTAACACCCTGGGCCTGGCCTGCGGTGGCTGCTACACAGATTAGTCCACTAGTCGTGTGGCGCCGGGGCGCGCGAGAGTTCAGAGTAGCTACGGTAGGTGCTTCCGATAGTACAGTACACCGATTTGGCAAACTGATGTAGTACGGATCGGTCGCGTCTTCGTCTCTTCGAGCGTCGGGGCCATGCGGCCATCGCCTCTCGCGCTGCCTGTGCGCCGTACGCATGCAATTCGGCCTTCATTCGGCGAATTGCATGCGGCCGGATCGGTCGCATCTTCGAGCATCGCCTACGCATGCAATTAGGCCGTCATTCGGCGAATCGCATCAGGCCGGATCGGTCGCATCTTCGAGCATCGCCTCGAGCTGCGCGAGCGCCGTGATCGCAAAGTCGATTTCGTCAGGCCAGGGCGGAGATGCGAGCTCGGCGTCCGGAGATGCGATCAGGCAGGTCGCGAGTCCGGCAGCGCGGCCGCAGCGCATGTCATCGATCGAGTCGCCCACGAAGAGGCACCTGATGAGCGAGGCCAATCAGAGGTCATCACAGTTCATCAAGAGGCAATCACCTCTCGTGGGAGGCACCTGATGAGCGAGGCCAATCAGAGGTCATCACAGGCGCAATCAACCAAGGTTCGTCATCGGGCCGCCTCACTCATCGGGCCGCAGTCCCCAAACCCCACAGGCAGCACGTGCGATCGCGGGGTCGGGCTTGTCCGGATACGGGTCTTGACGGGTGAGGACAGGCGCAAAGGTGTCCGGTGGCAGATGAGCGACGTCGAGCATCGCCGAGACACAGCGTGCCGAGGAGCGTGTCGCGATGCCCTGATGAGGGAGGCAATCAGAGGTCATCAGCATGCACTCTACGATAATGAGGTGGGCAATCAGAGGCCATCAGCATGCAATGGAGTGGTCGCACCATCCGCAGTCCGCGCGCACGCAGCGCCGTAATGAGCGCAACGAGCCCCGGCTGCAGCTGGGCGACGCCCATCGTCTCGAGCTCGACCTGCTCGACGGCGGCCCACGCGCCGTCTTGGGCGTCCGCGGGCAGCTGCGCGATCCCTGCGAGAATCTCGGCGCCTTCGGGCAGGCCGGCGGCGCGGCGCATGCGCGCAAAGTCGAGCTGGCCGGGCATCGTGAGCGTACCTGATGAGGGATGCAATCAGAGGTCATCAGAGGTCATCAGAGGTCATCAGAGGCCATCAGAGGCCATCAGAGGCAATGAGAGGTCATCAGAGGCCATCAGTGAGCGTACCATCCATATCGAAGAGGACCGCCCGCAACGGCGCGTCCAGCCGCTCAGGAGTGAGGGAGCGCGTGGGCGCGTCGTCGTGGGCGAGGACCCGCTCCACCGGATGACGGATGTCATCAATGCTCTCGAGCAGGTTGAGCCCAAGAGGACGCGTGACCGGTGCGGCCGGCGGCGGCGGCGCACCGGCCGGCGAGGGCGCGGCGGCGCCCGCGGCGGCGCCCGCGGCGGCGGCGGCGGCGACGGCGGAGGCGGCGGCGTTTGTGCTCACCGTATGCCGAAGCACCGACTGCACGCCCGCGAGAGAGTATCGCAATGCCACGTGTGCGGGCACATGGCCACGCACGCCATCGCGGCAGCTCCATCCGAGCAGGAGCCCGGCCAGCAGGTCGCCCGTGCCAGCAAACCGATGGGGAAGTTGCGGCACGTCTACACGGTACTCCCGCCGCCATGTGCCCGAGACGGCGCTCGGCCGGCGCGAGAGGAGCACGGAGAGGGGAGGGAGCGTGGCGGGGGCGGCGGCGGCGGCGGCGGCGGCGGCGGCGGAGGAGGAGGAGGAGGAGGAGCCGTCGGCGGACGGCGCGGCGGGCACGGCGGGCGTGTCGGCGAATTCGGCCGACGTGATCACGACGAGCTCCACGCCACGCCGGTGCAGCACGCCGCACGCGCGTCGCGCATCGGCCGCCGTGCAGATGGTGACACCGCTGAGCACCTCCGCCTCGAACTGGTTGGGAAGGAGTGCGTACGCGTGCGGGACGACCTCATCGCGGTACACGTCGACGAGCGCGGGCGGCACGTACAGACGCCCGTTGTCACCGAGCACCGGATCGCACCAGAACTGGACGTCAGGCCGCGCTGAGCGCAGCAGCGGCAGCGCTCGCAGCACCGCGCGGATGGTCTCGGCGGAGCCCATGTAGCCGGTGAGCACGTGCGACGCGGCGAGCAGCCCATTCCGGTGCATGCCATCCAGCAGCGCGTACAGCTGGTCTCCCGTGAGCTTCTCGCCCGCAAAAGACCCGTAGCCCGCGTGATTCGAGTACTGCAGCGTGTTCAGCACGTCCGTTTCGATGCCGAGGAGCTGGAGCGGCAGCGCCGCCGCCCGATTGCCCACGCAGCCATGTACGACGTGCGACTGGATCGAGAGCACGCGACGTGCCACCATTTTTGACAAAACCGCAATTGCGACTCTCTGACAGAGGCACAGCCCCCGCGCCGGGAGACCCCCGGTGACGGACCGATCGCCAAAAAAGCCAACAGTGAACAGACCCGAAACACCAATCACAAACTCTCTGTGTGTGATCAGAACATGATGACATGATGCCGAGAGGATACATGGCGACGCTCAAGACGACTCTCGTCGCTGAGGGCAGTCCGAGGAGCCCTCCTCTGCCGAAACAGACGGAGCAGCGTGGTGTTACGCACACCATCAGTTCCGTCACGCGGAGCTTGGTCACGAAGCTTCCACAGAGGGTTCCACAGGGGATGCTTCCACAGAGGGTTCCACAGGGGATGCTTCCACAGAGGGTTCCACAGGGGAAGCTTCCACAGAGGGTTCCCACAGGGGATGCTTCCACAGGGGCTGCTCCTCCTCTAGCAGCCTCCACCACATCCTCATGCTCCGCTCTAGGCTCCGATGTGGAAGCGGCGGGCGACGGGGATATGCTTGGCGCTCGCCGTGAGATCGAATTCGAATTTGCTCATCGTCGAGGAGGGCGAGGCCGAGGGCGAGATGCCAATCTGGTACGTCGGTTTCAGTTTCGTGAGCGCCTGCTCGCTCGGGATGGCGCGCATGCCGCGCTGCAGCTGGGGAGAAGCGATGAAACCGCTGCGTGGAGCGAGAGCATCCGAACGATCAGAGGCATCACATGCAATCACATGCCATCAGCTACCATTCGAGGCAGTCACACACAATCACATGCCATCACATGCCATCAGAGGAACTCATCGCACCTGTCGATGCGCATCGGGTCCATCTTGTACTGCAGCGGCACGGGCTTGCTGTACTGCGTGAGCACCGCGGGTACGCACTCAGCGGGGCCAAAGGGCGGGTAGTCCGAATGCTTCAGGCCCTTGGTCTCCGCAAGCGTGTCGGGCGCTGTCAGGTGAACCTTTGCCTGGTTCTCGCCCCTATGGTACTCTTTGGATTTGCCGTACATCGGCGGCAGCGGCTTAAAGCGCACGGTGTTGTCAATGACGCCCCGCATGCCCGCGGCGCGCTCGGCGGCGGTCGGCATCGTCTTCGCCTCCTTGGGAGTCCAGCCCGAGGGCACGATCATCGCCGGCTTCGAGAAGGGCGGGCTCGTGGACGTGAAGGTGGAGGTGAATGAGTCGAGCGAGTCCGCGAGGTTGCTGGCGGAGCGGTTGGTAGGCATAGTCCGCTGGAATTGCGTGCCGGATCCCACTCCAGCGGGCACCACGGAGTTGATCGGGTTGACGTACATCGTCGTCCTAGTGGTGGAGGCGCTTGGCGCTGCGAAACTTTCGTAACGTCGCACTTGACGAAACGGTTTCGGACGGCCAAGCACTCACAGCGGGCTAGAGGTGGATATCTTCCCATTCTTTACTGATTGACAATAATTGAATTTAGAGGAGGATCTCTCCATGGTGACTCACAGCCACAGCCGCGGACGATCGGCAATCGACTTGCTGCTTTGCAAAATAGCCCCGCGTGTAAGAACCAACCTCGAGTTTTCAGAGTCCCACGCATCAACTGCTTCGACCAATAGAATCGGAGCGTCGGATTCCGATTCCAAAAACCCCGCGGCCGATCGACCGCCGGGGTCCTTCTCCCCTTGTAGCCCCCTCGGCATGGGGTCCAGCAAATCTGTCATGGCGTTCAGCACCGACGTGCTGCGCGGTGCAATGAAGGTCACGCCTTCGACGGACGAAGTGCTGTCGGCAGCACCGACGCGCGTCAGCAGGTTCGCTGCCGGGGCATTCGATCCAATCGAACACGAAAGGATGAAGTCGTGAAGCCGAGTCTGCCGCTGACAGAATCTGATGATCCCTTGCCCGCAGCGAGGCTGAGAACCTCTGCGATATGCTTGGCAAGCTGTCGGCCACCTATGTGAGCGTCGACGCCGGTGCGCCGAAGACCTTCGAGTACCGGCGCTTCCTCGAGGTATCCGGTGCGAAGGCGTCGTACTGGCACGACGTGCCTCTCAAGGTCGAGGGCGGCGTGAGCGCGGTGGTCGAGATCACGCGCAACACGACGGCCAAGATGGAGATTGCAACCGACGAGGCTGGCACGCCCATCAAGCAGGACATCAAGAAGGGCAAGCTGCGCGAGTACAACATGCCGATCAAATGGAACTACGGAGCCATTCCACAGGTGAGTGATTGCCAATGGTTGTCTCTGATGCCCCCCCCCGACGCCCCCCCGATGGCCCCTGGATGCAACCACGCGACCTTTCACACCCCCATTTCACACCCTCAGACCTGGGAAGAACCCGGTCACCTTTGGCCCGGGCTTGAGAGCTACGGCGGAGGTGACAACGACCCTTTGGACTTCGTCGACCTGTCGTCGAGCGCCGTGCCGTGCGGCGCCGTCATCGCGTTCAAGCCGCTCGCCGCGCTCGCGATGATCGACGAGGGTGAGGTGGACTGGAAAGTGATCGGTCTCAACATGGCCGACCCCTCAGCTGCCTCCATCAACTCCCTTGCGGAGCTCGAGGCGGCGATGCCCGGCCAGATTGACGAGGTGCGTCTGATTGCGTCTGATTGCGTCTGAGTGCGTATCTGAGTGCGTCTGAGTGCGTCTGAGTGCGTCTGAATGCGTATCTGAGTGCGTCTGAGTGCGTCTGAGTGCGTCTGAATGCGTCTGAATGCGTGCGATGGAATCTGATGGCCTCTGATGACTGTTGATGGCCTCTGATGGCCTCTGATGGCCTCTGATGGCCTCTGATGGCCTCTGATTGCATGCCTCATCAGGTGCGCGAGTGGTTCACTTGGTACAAGGCCCTCGACGCCAACGGCAAGCGGATCCCGGACAGTGAGCCCAATGTCTTTGGGTTCGAGGGCAGGCGAGTGCCACTCTAATTACCACTCTGATTGCCTCCCTAATTGCCTCCCTAATTGCCGCCCAATGTCTTTGGGTTCGAGGGCAGGCGAGTGCCACTCTAATTACCACTCTGATTGCCTCCCTAATTGCCTCCCTAATTGCCGCCCAATGTCTTTGGGTTCGAGGGCAGGCGAGTGCCACTCTAATTACCACTCTGATTGCCTCCCTAATTGCCTCCCTAATTGCCTCCCTAATTGCCGCCTAATGTCTTTGGGTTCGATGGCAGGCCAGTCGACACCGCGGCGACGGCGGCGGTGATCGAGGCGGCGCACGCGAGCTGGAAGTCGCTCGTGCTGCGCCAGGTGCCGCGAGGCAAGTGCGTCCTTGCCTAAAAAAGGGGCGGCGGCCCCCGTGTGTGCCGCTGTGCCCCCTCCTCCGACACTCTACGGCGTCTATCAATGGGCATCGCTACCGCTCACCCGGGGGTGCGGTGTATGGAGTGTGGTGCAAAGTGTGGGTGCGACCCTCTCTCTACGAGTACGTCTTGTAGAGTGCGCTCAAAAAGAACTCGAGGTACAAAAGAACGAGGAGGGGCGGTGTGAAACCCGAGCGCGCTTTCTTTTTCCATGACGGACCGTGCCAAGGACCTGGAGGCGCTCAAGCGCAAGAAGCCGCAAGAAGCCGCGGAGCGCGAGCGTGTGCTCCGTCAGCTGGAGGAGGATAAGGCGGAGCGCCAGCTCAAATTCCAGTCTCCCGCCGCTGCTGCGGCCGCCCTGGCGCAGCCCATCGCGGAGGCCTCGTCGTCCCGCAGCGCCGCCGAGCAGAGCGCGAGCGCCGCCGAGCAGAGCGCGACGCTCAACATCCGCACTGAGGAGGGTGCAGTCCGCCACACCTTCAGCGCGGACACGACGCTCGCGCAGGTGCGCGACTGGCTCCTCGAGGAGCAGCGGCGGCGCGACCACGAGGTGCCACCGCAGGGGCCGGGGGGCTCGTCGCACGTGCTCGGCGACACCGAGTCGGCGGAGATTGCGCGGCAGGGGCGCGAGAACTTCCAGCGGCAGACGGCGCGGCTGCGCGAGGAGGCGCGCGCGATCCGCATGGGAGATCGCATGGGAGACACGGGTGCCCGCACGATCATCTTCTTCGTGTCGCCCATGCCGCGCGCGGACTTCTTGTCCGAAGGCGCGATGCAGACGACGCTGCGCGAGGCTGGGCTCTGCCCCTCGGGCACCCTGATGGTGCGCCGCCAGCTTGCGATGCCACCGCCGCCGCCCGGCGAGGCGCTCTTCAACGCGGCAGCTGACCCGGCGTCCGCAGCCGCGGCTGCGGCGGTCGCAGCCGAGGCGGCGGCTAACACGGCAGCGATGCTCGAGGAGGGGGCGGTAGAGGAGGGGGAGGGGGAGGGGGAGGAGGAGGAGGAGGGGGGGGGCGACGAGGACGGCGACGAGGACGTGGACGTCGAAGGACAGGAGGGCGAAGGACAGGAGGACGAGGACGAGGACGAGGACGACGAGGACGAGGACGAGGAGGAGGAGGAGGAGGAGGAGGGGGCGGCGCCGGGCGGCATGTTCGCTCAAGGCATGCTACCCCAAGGTTTCCCCTTTGGAGGGCGTGGGGGGATGCCGGGTATGATGCCCGGTATGGCCGACGCCCTGCTCGGTGGGCGCGGGCGCGGAATGCCCATCGGCGGCGGCGGCGGTAACCGCTTCGGACGGCCCATCAATCGGCCTCTCCCCACCCTGATTGCCTCCCTAATTGCGTCATTAATTGCGCCCCTCATCAGGTAACCGCTTTGGGCGGCCCATCAATCGGCCTCTCCCCACACCGGCCGCCCCTATGATGCCGATGGGCGGCGCCGGGCACCTTCTCGGCGGCGGCGGCGTCGTGTTGGGCGGCGGCGGCGGCGGCGGCGACACGGCAGCTGTGGATGCGGCCGCGGGCGAGGTGGCCGTTGAACAGAGGCGCGACGCTGCGCGTGCTGCCGCCCTCGCCCGCTTCGCGGCAGGGGGTGCCTCGTCAGCCGCCGCCCCGCCCGCCCCGCCCGCCGCACCCGCAGCACCAACGGCTTCCGCGCCCGCCACAACGCCGTCCGGCACCGTCCCCACACCGATACCGGTACCGGTAGCGGGGGGCTCGCCCGGGGGGGACGCGCTCGCGACGGCGCCCGCGGCGGCGGGCTCGTCAACGGCTTCGTCAGCGGAGGCGCAGGCGCGGCGTGAGGCTGCCCGCGCGGCCGCCATGGCGCGGTTCGCCCAAGCGAGCGCCGCACCGAGCGCCGTACCGAGCGCCGTACCGAGCGTCGCCGAAACGGTCGCGGCGCCCGCGACGGCGCTCTCACCGGCCGCGCGGCAGCCGTTGGCGGAACCGGCAGCGCCCATGACGGCGGCGGAGGAGGCGGCGGCGTCGGAGGCGGCCGCGGCCGAGGCGGTCGTGGCGGACCTCGAGAGAGCCGAGCGAGAGGCGCGCGCCGCGGCGGCGGCGGCGGCGGCGGCGGCACGTCTAGGAACGCCTGCCGGCAGCAGCGGCAGCGGCGGCAGCAGCGGCGGTTCGACCATCGGTCCACCGACGAGCAAAGGCAAGGGCAAAGAGACGATCGCGCAGAAGATGCTCCGTGTCCAAGGGCGCTCGGTCGCAGGCGAGATGCCGCCGCCCGCGCGTACCCCCGGCCTCGGGTGCACAATCGATGACTCGGTGCGCCTGATTACCGCTGATGACCACTGATTACCCCCGGGCTCGGGTGCACAATCGATGACTCGGTGCGCTGATTGCCCTCTGATTGCCTACCTCATCAGCTCGGGTGCACAATCGATGACTCGGTGCGCCTGCCGACGACGACCTCTGATGACGTCTGATTGCCTCTGATGACGACTGATGGCCTCTGATGACCTCTGATTGCCTCTGATGACCTCTGATGACCTCTGATGACATCCCTCATCAGGTGCGCCTACCGACGACGACGACGGGCGCTGTCTCGGGCGCGCCGTTTGACGAAACCGAGCGCTTGGCGAGGGCAGCGGCGATGGCGCACGACAAGGTGCCCGGGACAGCGCGATTCGCCTTGAGAGTGCCTCTGATGGCCTCTGATGACCGCTGATGACCTCTGATGGCCTCTGATGACGTCTGATGGACTCTGATGGCCTCTGATGCCCTCTGATGACCGCTGATGACCTCTGATGACCTGCCTCATCAGGTGCTTCGGGAGCGCGAGAAGGAGGCCATCAAGCTGAGGCTGGCCGAGGATCGGCGAGATCGAGCTCGCGATCTCGGTCTCATCAAGGGACAGCAGGACGCCTCTGCCGCCGCCGCCGCCGCCGCCGCCGAAGCCGCCGCCCGCGCCGCCGCCGCCGTCGTGAGCACCTCCGCGTCGCCGTCGTCGTCGTCGGCGGCGGCGATGGAGGCCGAGGGCGCCCACAACGGCGCTGGCCCGGCGGCGCCCACGACGGCGCCCCCGATGGCGCCCCCGGCCTTGCGGCGCGATGACTCGGCCGCTGATGGCGCTGACCCGGAGGAGACGGCTGAGGTGCGTGGACGACTTTAGGATTGCCGCTTGATTGCCTCTTGATTGCCGCTTGATTGCCGCTTGATTGCCGCTTGATTGCCGCTTGATTGCCGCTTGATTGCCGCTTGATTGCAGCTTGATTGCAGCTTGATTGCAGCTTGATTGCCTCATGTTTGCCTCTGGCGGATTACCTTTGATCAACTCTCGATGGTCCTCGGTCGCCTTCCTGATGGCCCCCCTCATCAGCTGATTACCTTTGATCAACTCTCGATGGTCCTCGGTCGCCTTCCTGATGGCCCCCCTCATCAGCTGATTGCATCCCTCATCGCACCTGATTGCCTCCCTCATCAGGTGCGCGTGCGCTGCGAGGACGGCACCGTGCTCCGCCTGATTGCATCCCTCATTGTACATGATTGCCTCCCTCATTGCGGATTGCGACGGCACCGTGCTCCGCCTGATTGCCTCCCTCATTGCACCTGATTGCCTCCCTCATCAGGTGCGCGTGCGCTGCGAGGACGGCACCGTGCTCCGCCTGACGTTGCGTGCAGCCGACCCCTTAAGCATGATCGCCTCCGCCGTGGAAGCACAACGACCCGAGGGCGCAGGTCCTTTCGTCCTGCGCGTGCCCTTCCCATCACGCGAGTACGCGAGCGTGGAGGAGCTCTCGACAAGTGTATGCATGCTGATTGCATGCTGCTTGCATGCTGATTGCATGCTGATTGCATGCTGATTGCATGCTGATTGCCTCCCTTATCAGTGCGGATGGGGTGTACGCGATGCGCCGCGCTTGGAACCACCATCTGTAACCGCCATCAGGGGACCTCCCTCGCCCCGCATGCAAGTGCTCACCACGGCGTCCGCTTCGCCTCCTCTTCACACCTCTTCACACCTCTTCACACCCCTCTTCACACCTCTCTTCACAGGTGCGGCGCGCGGGGCTCGTGCCACGCGGCGCGATCATCGTGTTGGCCGAGCGTGATCGCGGCGTCGTGCGCCACGGCGAAGCGGCGGCGCGTGGGCGGGGGGTGGGGCGGGGGGCGGGGCGTGGTCGCGGTCGCGGCGGCGGATCGATTCAGGCGGAGCTCGCGATGATGATGCAGGCGATGGCGGAGATGCCAGGCGGCGAGATGGATGCCGCCATGCTGGGCGCCCTGGACGGCATGTTGGACGGCGGGGCGATGGGGGGCGCCATGGTGGGCGCGGAGGGGATGGCTGTGGAAGGCCTCCTCGAGGACGCCAGCTACGAGGCGCTCATGCAGCTCGAGGAGACGCTCGGGGGCGCCGTCTCCTCAGGGCTCAAGCCGGCAGATCTGGCGAGCTTGCACCTGATCTGATTCGGCGAGATTGCACCTCATGCCGGCGGATCTGGCGAGATTGCACCTGACGAGATCGCACCTGACGAGATCGCACCTGACGAGATCGCACCTGACGAGATTGCACCTGACGAGATTGCACCTGACGAGACCGCAGATCTGGCGTGTTTGCACCTGACGACCCTCGCCGAAGTGCCCCCTGGCTGCATGCAAGTGCTCACCACGGCGCCCCCCCTCCCCACCCCAGGCGAGATTGCAATTGACGACCCTCGCGGAAGTGCCCCCCGACGAGCAGCGCTGCTGCATCTGCTGCTGCGAGTACGCTGCCGGAGATCGCATGCTCACGCTCGCATGCAAGTGCTCACCACGGCGCTCTCGCGTATCCTCACAGGTACGTTGTCGGAGATCGCATGCTCACGCTCGCATGCAAGCACAACTTCCACCCCGAGTGCATCGGGCCGTGGCTGGCGCGGAAGACGAGCTGCCCGCTTTGCAAGCAGCCGGCGCTCGGCGGGGGCGACACATCGGCCGATCCATATTAGGCAAAGCAGCCTTGGCGGAGGCGACGTCTGCCCTCGGCAATTCACACCTTCAGGCCATTCACACTTCAGGCGACGTCTGCCCACGGCAACCATTGACGACCGAGCCGCTCTAGACTGAAGTGTGAATGGACTGAGACCGAGCCGCTTCGACGAGACGACGACGATGAGCTGCTATCTCCCCCGCCCCCCGCCCCCCCAACACACAGTACTTGAGGGGCGCCGTGGCGGGCGCATACGGGCGCAGGCAAGCGCTGGAGGCAGGCACAAGAGGGTGGGGGCGGGTGGCTTACGGGGGAGAGTGGGGGAGGGTGGCTTACGGGGGAGAGCATACCACGGAAGGAACCTACCAAGGTACCTCATTGCATGCACAAGGCACGCCGTGCATGTGCCTCATCTGCACAGTTGAGCCGTCCCGTGCGTGTCTGCGTGAGGATCGTCATCGTTGGTTCGTGCATGCGGTGGCGTGGCCACTTCGCTCCACGTCGAGGTATTGTCGTGTTGACACATCGTGTCACTCTCTGTCAGGACACAGGAGCAGCGTGGGGGGCTGGAGGAGCGTCGAGTTACAACGTCTTGTGCGCGCAGCCGTAGTCGTGTGGTCGACGGCTCGAGGCGGTGGACCGTGGTCGGTGCGGTTGCGCGCGTGTGCGTGGCCACAAGCGATGTGCCATGAGCGCTCGCGTGTGTTCGACTTACACGACTTTGCACCCGTTGGAGCACTCCACAGCCCATTCACACCTCTTCTTGCAGCTCCAGTTTCTGCAAATGTCGGAGAGGGCAAGGACGGCCACGGCCAACGTGGGCCTGGCCACGGCGGGCTTGTTGCCTACGAACATGCTGGGGAGCGCGGTGCCGGGGCGCCTCGCCATGGGGCTGCCGCCGTCGGGGCCGGTGCAGCTCGGACCGTACGTCGCCGTTCCGGGCCGCAGCCTACGCTCGCTCCGTGGCCCGCACTCCAATCACGGCCGCAGCCCGACCATGGGCACCATCTCGCTGGCATCCATTCGCTCACTGCGGCCCGACATGGATGAGCCACCGCATCGGTTTCAGAACACGCCGGTGCGCGACGCACCCTGCCTCGTTGCCTCGACCTCCGCTCCCTCGTGACTCTGGCCACGCCCGCGCGCTCTCGCTCCGCAGGCCATCCCGCAGACGATGCTGGGCGGCAGCATGCGCTTGTCAGCCTCCGATGCAGCGCTCATCGCCATGTCCGCCGGCGCCCATCACGGCGCCCGCGTCTCGCCGCAGCGCACGAAGCCGAGGCCGCGCACGCGAGATCCGATCCTTGGAGCCGTGCCCGAGCCGCTCGACACCGCCTACCGCGCGAGCACAGCGTCGCTGACGAGCGAGACGCTCGTTCGGCTGGGCGGGCGCGAGTTCCCCTTCCCTCCGCGCGGCTCGATCGCCACCATCGGCTCCGAACATCTCACAAGCACAAGCACGAGCTCTGCCAAGCGCCCCTCTCGCCACCTCCAGAAGCTCGAGTACGAGCTCTGGTGTGAAGCGCAGAGGCGGGCGATGGCCGAGGCGCAGCTGCGCACGGTGACGGTGCACGGACGCTCGCGCCCGCCCTGGCTCGGCGAGTTTGACGAGCCGCCTCACGGCAGCTCACGCAACGGCCTCATGCCCGTCTACACGAAGTGAACGGGTCTTGCACGGGCGGGTGTGAACGGGCGGAAGCTGCCACTCTGTCACAGGGGGCCGCTCTCATTCACAGGGGGCCGCTCTCTCTCTGGCGGTGATGCCCCGAGCTGCGCTCAGTCTATGATGTGTCTTGGTGCCCTGCGGGGTGTGCAGGGCGGTGATCTACGGAGATGCGATGCCGGTCGGCGCGCACACATGCGATTAACCCATGTCCATCCGCATTATAACCATATGATCCATGATGACGCGTACAGTGGCGGTGTACAAGCTGAACGTCCCGTGTTCTTTGTGTTCCTCGGAAAAGTGAAATCTCTTAGAAATCTCGCGCTGCGGCCGGGGAGAAACATCTCGCCACTCGCGTCGGTCCAGTACTATGATGTGCTCATAGTACTATGATGTGCTCATGAATCCGTCGCGCCGCGGGCACAACCGGAACCGAACCGGTAAGAAGGCATCCAGTTCTTACCGCGGCGGGGGCATCCAATCCTGAAGGCATGCGAGCCCTAATTAGGCATCGCGCATCCAGTTCTTACCCGGGGGCATCCAGTCCTGAAGGCATGCGAGTTCTCGCGGCCGCCGTCTCGTTTGCTTTTGGTTGACCGCCGCCTCGGCGCCACCGCACCCGTCCGCCGGAGTCGGCGAAGGCGTGCCCGCGGTGATCGATACGGCGCCTATCACCAGCTTTGGGTTGCGCCGTGACGAGCGGTTGGCGGCCGCAGCATCGGCCTCGGCGCTCGACACGGCGCATACGTCCATACTAGGCACGCCAAAGCTCGGCACGGCGCCGTCGTCATGACAAGCGTCATCAGCCTCGGCGCTGCTCAAGGCGTCAGACGCCTCCGCGACAGCTACCAGTGGCGCGCGCTTGAGCTCGCGCTTCGGTCCTCCTAACAAGGAAGGCTCGCGCTTCGGTTCTCCTAATAAGGAAGGCCCCCGATTCGGTTCTCCTAATAAGGAATGCCCCCGCTTCGGCTCTCCTAAAAAGGAAGGCTTCCGCTCTTTGACTGCTGCACATGCCCTAGCCTCGAGGGCGCCGTCGTGGGCAGCCTCGACGGCGGCGGCTGCTGCGGCGGCGGCGCGCGTCCCCACAGGCACAGGCGCCTTGCATTTCTGCCTCTTGAGGCCCGGCCCCCCGAACTTGCGCTTGTCGAGGCAGTTGGTACACTCACCGCAGTCCTCGACGAGCGCCGTCACGAGCGCCGCCTCGTCCTTCTCGCCCTCCGCCGTGGCGCTCGCGACGGCGCCCTCGATGGCGCCCGCGACGGCGCCCGCCTTCTTGACGGCTGCCTTCTTGGTCGCCGTCTGGTCCGCCCCCGCCTCCTCCACCGCTGCCTCCGCCTCGGCCGCCTCGGCCGCCTCGCATGCAAGTGCTCGGCACGGCGCCTCGCCTGCCTCCCTCGCCGCCTCGGCCGCCTCGGCCGGCACGGCTAGCTTCGACGCGGTCGCGCTCAGCTTGCGCTTGCCGCCGGTGCGTCGCCAGTCCTTGCCCTCCTCTTGCCACGTGAACCAGTCGACCCACTCGTTGTCGTGAAGCATACGCGCGCTGAACCAGCCCGTCTCTGGGCCAGAGCTGATCACCGAGACCACCGTCGCAGGTCGCCAGAGCGTCGCCCCCTCCTCCTCGACCTCAATCTCGACACGATCTCCCTCGCGCGGCCACCGCCACCCCGCGGGCGGCGGCGGCGGCAGCGGCAGCGGCGGCGGAAGCGGCGGCGGCGGCGGCTCATCCTGCGAGGCGCTCGCATTCGAAGCGCTCGCAAGCGAGGCGCTCGCATTCGAAGCGCTCGCATTCGAAGCGCTCGCATTCGGATTCTTGCCTCTAGGCGCTGGAAAGGACTCAAAGTCTTCGTCGGATGCCTCGGGCCTCAATCGTCCCTTGGCCGCCGCCTTGAGCTCACCCCTTTTGGCAATAGGAGAGGGCTTGGCGAGGGAGCCTTCCTTATTAGGAGAACCTTCCTTCTTTGGAGAGCTTCCCTTGGGAGCCGAGCAAGGCGCCGAGCCTGCATGCATGCATGCATTCGGTCCACCAAATTTGGGCTGCGGCGCCGAGCATGCATGCCGCCGCACATTCGGTCCACCGAATTTGGGCTTATCGAGGCAATTAACGCATTGGCCGCAGTCGTCGAAGTGCTCTCGTCGTTCCGCGGCGCGCGCGCGCGCTTTGGCTGCCTTAGCCGCCTTGTCCACCTCAGCCTCGGCGGCGGCTTCCGTGACTGTCTTCTTGGCGAGAGAGCCTTCCTTATTAGGAGAGCCTTCCGTGACTGTCTTCTTGGCGACTGCCTTCTTGGTCGCCTTTCGGTCCGACGCCGCCTCCTCTGCCGCTGCCTCCGCCTCGGCCGCCTCGGCCGCCTCGGCCGTCTCCGACGCGGTCGCGCTCAGCTTGCGCTTGCCGCCGGTGCGTCGCCAGTCCTTGCCCTCCTCTTGCCACGTGAACCAGTCGACCCACTCGTTGTCGTGGAGCATACGCGCGCTGAACCAGCCCGTCTCTGGCCCAGAGCTGATCACCGAGACCACCGTCGCAGGTCGCCAGAGCGTCGCCCCCTCCTCCTCGACCTCAATCTCGACGCGATCTCCCTCGCGCGGCCACCTCCATCCCGCGGGCGGCGGCGGCGGCTGCGGCAGCAGCGGCGGCGGAGGCTCATCCTGCGAAGCGCTCGCGTTCGGATTCTTGCCACTAGGCGCTGCTGCTGTCTGTCTGGCCGCATCGCCCACGACAGCGCCATCCGCCGCCGCCTCCGACGCAGTCGCGCTCAGCTTGCGCTTGCCGCCGGTGCGTCGCCAGTCCTTGCCCTCCTCTTGCCACGTGAACCAGTCGACCCACTCGTTGTCGTGAAGCATACGCGCGCTGAACCAGCCCGTCTCTGGCCCAGAGCTGATCACTGAGACCACCGTCGCAGGTCGCCAGAGCGTCGCCCCCTCCTCCTCGACCTCAATCTCAACGCGATCTCCCTCGCGCGGCCACCGCCACCCCGCGGGCGGCGGCGGCGGCTGCGGCAGCGGCGGCGGCACGCCGCTGACGCTCGCTGCGCCCCCCTCATTCACAGCCCCCTCATTCACAGCCTCTCCGTTCATCGCGTCGTCCTGGGACCGTTTGGTGCTCACGACGGCGCCTCGAGCCCGTGGCTGTCCGTCGATGGCGTCATGCGCCCCTGTCCTAATTAGGCTCGCGTTTGGAGACTGCCGAATTAGGCACTCCGGCGCCTTGTCCTCGTCAGAATGGTGACCATCACGGCGCTGCGTGAGGAAGGCAAACCTGACGACCGAGAAACGCAGCGGCACTCAGTGGCATGCAGCGGCACTCAGCGGCACTCAGCGGCACTCAGCGGCACTCAGCGGCACTCGGTGGCACTCAGCGGCATGCAGCGGCACTCAGCGGCACTCGGTGGCACTCAGTGAGGTGGCACTCAGCATGCAATGAGGGAGGCACTCAGCATGCAATGAGGGCGGCACTCAGTGGGGTGGCTCTCAGCATGCACTCCGCGTACCACCAGGAGGATTGCCATCGCTCCCCACAGACGTTACACTCGAGCGTGTCCTCAGCATCCTCGCATGCACGGCCAAAGCCGTTACATCTCCACATAGGCTTCACACACGCGGGCCTCGCATTGCCCTTGGCCGGCTTGCGCACCTTGGATGCATGCAATTCCTTGAGGTCCTCGGCATCATCGCCCAAGTCCTCCACGTCCGTCACCGCCGCTTTCGCGTCAAGGCTCGTCTGCAGGAGAGGGGGCAGTCACGTCCAGTCACGTCCAGTCACGTCCAGTCACGTCCAGTCACGTCAAGTCTTGTAAAATCACGTCAAAATCGCCAGTTTTGTAGGAGGGACAGTCGGCGGCAAGACGTGGCACTCAGAAGAAGTGCGTGGCCCTCGGAGGCACTACGTGGCACTCAGCGGCCAGTCGTATTCACACCTCGAGCAGCTGGGCGAGCTCCTCGGCTGTGAATCGGCGCTGCGGCAACGCCGAGGCCGACGAGGCTGACACGGCGTGCCAAGGCGATCGCGCGCTCGCGTCTGCTGGCGACGGTAGCGGTGCGGGCACCAGCAGCATGGGCGCGTTGCGCGGCTGCCCTGGCAACGGCTCTCCGACCATCCCGAGGGCGGTGCCGCTGGGGAGCTCGTCCGGGGTCGCGAGGCGCCATCGCACGCCGTCGAGGTCGGGGCACTTGCCAGCCACGGCGAGCTCACAGCGCGCGTAGAGCGTGGCCCCATCGAGCTGGTGCGGCCTGGGGCCTCTGGCCATGTCCGCCGCGTCCTCGCAGTACGGGCAGAACCAGTTGCCTTCGGGCTCGCGGTCCAGGGGCTCCTCGAGGCAGGCGAGGTGCCATGCTTGGTTGCAGCCGGGCGTGTCGCAGAGCAAGACGCTGTTGCCGGGTTCGCTATTGCCCCCGCACCAGACGCAGAACATGTTCCGGATCGGGTTCGCTGCGACGCGGCCGTAGAGATCATCACACTGCCCGTTGGCTGCCGCCTGCGCCTTCACGTGGCTTTTGTAGCGGGTGCCATCCGGTGCGACGTAGACCTTGTACCGTGGCAACCTCCCGCCCGGCCCACCACCCTTGCGAGGGAAGACCTCGACGACCCATCCGGGCCCAAGCTCGGGGTAGGGCCTCGACGAGATGCAGTTGACGGCCGGCGCCATCCTTCCTGTCGGCGCTAGCGATTTTCCCGGGCTCCGCTGCCGTTCCCGGTGTGAACCAGCTTTGAGCTTTCGTCAACCCCACATCGCTAGATGTCAAGCTGTTCTCTCGTCTCTGCAACAAAGAATGGCACTGCCAAAACCACACAGGAAACGCAGGAGTGACGAACAGGGCGCACCACAGCCGGGAGAGCTTCGCACCGTCCGCCCGACACATAAGGAACAATTCATTGTACTGTCATTGTACATCTCTCCCGGCGCTTCTCTCCCGCCCTCTCTCTCCCTCTTCCACGCCGAGACTCACTGATGCTCCAGCCCCGCGCTCGCCACGGCGCTCGCTTGGCCTTCGCAAGAGGGTCACAGGACGACTGGAGGACAGATGGGGACACAGTGGGAAAAGGGAGCGCGGAGGGCCGTTGAAGGCCACGCTCGACACGGCGCTCCGGACCGATGGGATAAGGGAGCGCGGAAGGCCGTTGAGGCATCACCGTTGAGGCAACAACTCCGTCGAGGTCGAGGGTGACGCTGAGGTCGAGGGTGACGCGGATCGAAGGCTGGCGCCAAACTCAACCGACGCGAGGACGCCTCGCCGCTTGGCCGCTTGCATCATTCGCGCCAGGCGCTCAACGCGGCGCTCCTGCTGCAGCGCGAGGCCGTCTGCGAGCTCGGGCCGGAGCTCACCGGAGCTCAATGCGAGCTCGGGCCGGAGCTCACCGGAGCTCAATGCGAGCTCGGGCCGGAGCTCACCGGAGCTCAGCGGGCATCTCCTCTGTGTGTCCTCACCCTGGTTCACACCGTGGTTCACACCGATCGCGAGCTCATCGAGGGTCGTCGATGAGAAGACGTTACGCGTCAGCGCTGTCGTGGGCGCGCCGTCCCGAGCGGGAGAGCCGAGCGCAGAGGTGCTGGCAGGGCAAGCTGCGTCAGCGCTGTCTTGGGCGCGCCGTCCCGAGCAGCTCGTCACGGTGTGCGGCGAGCCCCACACGCACCTTGCGTCGTGGGTGCCCAGGTCGGCGCTCGCACCGCCCACAACGGCGCTCGACGGCGCTGTCCTGGGCGGCGGCGGCATCGTCGCCGGCATCGCCATTGAAGGCCATTGATGGCCTTTGACTGCCGTGGGCAGCTTCGGCGTCGTCGCGGGCATCTCCATCGCCTCAGCGTACGAAGGCGTCTCGTTGACGAACCTCAGAGGTGCAATCTCGGCGTACGAAGGCGTCTCGTTGACGAACCTCAGCGAGTCGGCTGCAGCCTCTGACGAATCTCTGACGAACCTCGGCGAGGCTGGTGCAGCAACTGTATGGGCGCCCAGGACGGCGCCCACCCTCGCATCGTCCACGTCAGTCATCGGCTCGTCTGGCGAGATTGAATCTGGCGAGAGTGCATCTCGCGAGAGTGCATCTGGCGCGTGTTCCGTCCACGTGTGCATGGCGCTCATTGACGCAGCGTCTGCCCTGATGACCTCTGATGGCCTCGGATGATGACCTCGGATGGCCTCGGATGGCCTCGGATGATGGCCCCTCATCGATTCGAGCAAGGTTTCGTCGGTTTCGTCATGACCTCTCAAGGTTTCGTCGGTTTCGTCATGGACTCTCAAGGTTTCGTCATTTTCGTCATGGACTCTCGCCGCTCCCGAGAGAGCAGCAGAGGCGGCGGCGGCGGCAGCTGGCGGCGGCGGCGGCGCCATCAGCTGCTCGAGGCTGATGACGGAGCTCATCGAGGCCGCATGCGGCATCGCCGCCTGTGGCGCCGCCACCATCGCTGCCATGTTGCCCAACGAGAACGCGCGAGGCACCGCGCTCTCTCCCTCCGCCCGCAGCTGCAATCTCGGCCAGGGAGATCGCTCGAAGGTGGCGAGAGAGCCACGCTTGCTCATGTCAGGCTCAAGGAGCGATTGGAGCAGCAGCTTCGCCTCGTGAGAAACCTAGAGCAGTCGCGTGGGCCGAGGTGCGCAATCGCCATCAGTCGCAATCAGTCGCCATCAGTCGCCATCAATCTCACAGGCGCGACGGAGAGACCGGTCACAATCAGACGCAATCAGACGCAATCATCGGTCACAATCAGACGCAATCATCGGCCACAATCGGACGCAATCATCGGCCACAATCAGACGCAATCATCGTTCACAATCAGACGCAATCATCGGACGCACCCAGAGGTCATCAGAGGGCACTCATTGGTCATCCAGAGGTCATCAGAGGTCATCAGTGGTCCTATTCACACCTTCCACCAATGGCGCGATGAGAAGTCGACGGGGCGCTTCCAATCGCCCTCCTCGAAGGGGAGCGCGTTGCACAGCAGCGCGTACATGACGACGCCCATCGCCCACGCGTCCGCAGCGAAGGTCCACAGAGGACCGCGGATCACCTCGGGCGCAGCATAGCCAGGCGTGCCGTAAAAGTTGCGATCGGTCTCCATGCTGTGACAGCTCATCGCGTGGCCCAGGTCGCACAGCTTCACCGACGGCGGGCGCACGCGCGTGTCGCAGAGCACGTTCTCCAGTTTCACGTCGCGATGGAGCACGGAGCGCGCGTGCAGATGGCGTAGGGCCGAGTGTAACTCAGAGATCATGGATTGGACCAACGGCTCGGAGAGCGCGCCCTGCCGCTGCAGCAGCTGCTGGCAGTCGCCACCCTGGACCAGGTCGAGCATGATGGCGCACTGCCACGGGCTCTCGTAATAGCCGTGATGGCTCACGAGGTTCGGATGACGGCCGACGTTACGGAGCAGCTCGTTCTCGTGCTGCATGAGCTGCGAGAGCCTGGACCACGACCTGCGCGTGCGCGCGAGAGAGAGAGAGTGCGAGAGACGAGTCCGTGCACACGTGAGCTCCGCCAGCAGCGCACTCAGCTTCCTGTAAGCCAAGCAATCAGCCTTCAGGCGGCGGGTTTACCCTTTGGACTTGTGCCGATCGCACAGCTTGCAAGCCAGGAGCTGGCCGCTCTGGCGGTGCACAGCAACGTACACGGACGCCGTCATGCCATCTCCGAGCTTTGTGCGCAACTCGAACTGGTCGTCGAAGGCGCCGCTGCCTTCGGCTGAATGCATCGTCAGCAGCCGGGTATCGACTTGGAAGGTCGCAGGAATCGCATCTTCTCAAAATCCGCAAACTTCTCCAAAAAAGGGAGATCCAGATTTAATCTCCGCGAAGTCCCAGATTCTCCAGAAAACGTCATCTCGTCCCGATCGAACGGAGGATAAGAGGCTCGGTGCTCTCTTTGTACATCGATGACGGGGATGCCCGCGGCGACGAAACCGGGACAAGTTTGCGCTTCGGTCGCAACATGCACTCGCTCTTTCGCGTGAAGGACAGCCGAAAGACGGAAGCCGCGCAGGCAGCCGCGCCGGGCAGCTCCGTCACCCGCTATGTCAACTGCCGGCTGCTCATCGGCCACGAGCTGCGCAAAGGCCAGGATCTGTGGGTGCGGGACGGCTCGGTCGCCGATCCGAAGCAGCTCTTCTGGGAGGGTCGCTCCGCTGACACGACTGTTGACTGCCAGGGCCGCATTCTCGCCCCGGGGTTCATCGACCTCCAGGTGCTCGCACACGCACCAGCCAGCGCTCGCCCACGTCCCTGCTGCCAGGCTCTGCGCTCTGACGCGCGCCGCCGCGCGTCCGGCTGCTCCTCGTCGCGTCGCTCCTCCGTGCCGCAGCTCAACGGCGGCTTTGGCGCGGACTTTTGCATGCCCGAGCCGGGGCTCGAGGCCGGGCTGCGCCTCTGCGCGCGTCGGCTCGTCGAGTTTGGCGTGACCGCCTTCTTGCCCACGGTACTGATTGCCTCTGATTGCCTCTGATTGCCTCTGAGTGCCTCTGATTGCCTCTGATTGCCTCTGAGTTTGGCGTGACCGCCTTCTTGCCCACGGTAAACACCCCTCCTCGCTGGAGCCCTCGTACTGCGAAGCATCACGTGCTCAGTACGGCGCCTACGCCTCCCTCTCCTCAGGTGATCACGTCCTCGTACGAGAACTACTGCGCCATCTTGTCGAGGATCGTGCCGACGACGGCGTCGCGTGAGAAGGGTGCTGCCGTGCTCGGTGTCCACCTGGAGGGGCCCTTCATCTGCCTGGAGAAGAAAGGGTGCCACCCGGCTGAGCACCTAATTGCCTCTAATTGCCTCTAATTGCCTCTAATTGCCTCTAATTGCCTCTAATTGCCTCTAATTGCCTCTAATTGCCTCTAATTGCCTCTGATTGCCTCTAATTGGCATCCGGATGGCACCCCTTCTTCTATTAGGTGCCACCCGGCTGAGCACATCCGCGACGCCGACGGCGAACCTAACGCGCTGCGCCGGGCGTGCGGCTCCACAGCCTACGTCAAGATGGTGGGCAGCACCCTCGCCGCCGAAGCGATGACGCATGCATATCCCGGAGCGATCTGATGGCCTCTCTGATGGCGTCCCTCATCAGCGGAGCGATGGCGCATACATCCCCGGAGCGATCTGATGGCCTCTCTGATGGCGTCCCTCATTAGGTGACCATCGCCCCAGAGCGGCCCGGAGCGATGGCATGCATCAAGGAGCTCGTTGCGCAAGGCGTGGTCGTCTCCGCGGGTCACTCGAATGCGAGCGCTGACCAGGTGAGATGGCCTCTAATGGCCTCTGATCGCCTCTAAGTCCCTCTAATTTCCTCTAATTAACTCTGATTGCGTATCGAATGCGAGCGCCGACCAGATGGAAGCGGCGCAGGCGGCAGGCGTCAGCATGGTCACACATCTATTCAACGCCATGCCCGCCTTTCATCCCCGTGCGCGGCCATTGATTGCGCCTTTCATCCCATTGATTGCGCCTTTCATCCCCGTGCGCGGCCATTGATTGCGCCTTTCATCCCATTGATTGCGCCTTTCATCCCCGTGCGCGGCCATTGATTGCGCCTTTCATCCCATTGATTGCGCCTTTCATCCCCGTGCGCGGCCATTGATTGCGCCTTTCATCCCCGCGAGCGACTACTGTGTGCGTCTGAGTGAGATTGATAGCCTCTGAGGATCGCTAATGATCCATTGATGACCATTTGATGACCTCTATTGACCTCTGATTGTCAACGCTCACCACGGCGCTCTCGCAGGCGAGCCGGGCATCATCGGTATCCTCGGCTCCGCTTCGTCAACGGCTGCCAAAGGAGGCTCCGCTTCGTCAACGGCTGCCAAAGGAGCGGCGGCGACGCGCACTCCCTTTTTTGGGTTGATCGCGGACGGTGTGCATGTACACCCGGCGTCGGTCAAGCTCGCGCATCAGGTGTGCCCTCTGAGGACCTCTGAGGACCTCTGATTGCCTCTGAGGACCTCTGAGGACCCCTGATGACCCCTGATGACCTCTGTTGGTCACGCTCACACGCAAGGTACGCCCGCGCTCCGTCGTGCACGTCTCCGACGCCATGGTCTGATTGCCTCTAATTGCCTCTAATTGCCTCCCTCATCAGGTGCGCCCGCGCTCCGTCGTGCTTGTCTCCGACGCCATGGTCTGATTACCTCTAATTGCCTCTAATTGCCTCCCTCATCAGGTGCGCCCGCGCTCCGTCGTGCTTGTCTCCGACGCCATGGTCTGATTACCTCTAATTGCCTCTAATTGCTTCCCCACAGGTGCGCCCGCGCCAAGTCGTGCTTGTCTCCGACGCGATGGTCGCCATGGGACTGCCTGCGGGGACTTACATTTTTGGGGGCGACACGGTCGAGGTGTGAACGCGCACGTGATTGCCGTTGATTGCGGTCGAGGTGTGAACGCGCATTTGTTTGCCGTTGATTGCGGTCGAGGTGTGAACGCGCACGTGTTTGCCTTCGAGTAGCCTCTGAGTGGCCTCTGAGTGGATCTGATTGGCCTACGATGGCCTCCTTCATCAGGTCATCTCGGACGGACCTCTGATGACCTTCTGAGAGGCCGCTGATGAGCTCTGATGGCCTTTAATGAGTAATGAGCTCTGATGGCCTCCCTCATCAGGTCACCTCGGACGGACGAGCCGTACGCCCTGGGACAGACACGCTCGCTGGGACAGTCTTGCCCTTGGATGAATGCATGCGCCGATTCCGCAAGTTCACCGGCTGCTCCCTGGTGGAAGCGCTCGAGGCGGCCTCGCTGCACCCAGCCCAAGCTATGGGGATTGAGAACCGCAAGGGGACTCTCGAGGTGGGTGATTGCTCTTGATTGCTCTTTGTTGACGACCACTGATTGCCTACTGATGGTCCACTGATTGCCTACTGATGGCCCACTGATGGTCCACTGATGGCCCACCTGATGGCTCTCGGATTGCCTCCCTCATCAGGCTGATTGCCTCCCTTATCAGTCTGATTGCCTAATATGGCCCTCGGATTGCCTCCCTCATCAGGTGGGCGCAGATGCGGACTTCGTACTACTCGACGACGAGCTGCACGTGTGCGCCACGTACCTGCAGGGCGAGCAGGCATGGCCTCTGATGACCTCTAACGACCTCTGACTGCCTCTGATTGCCACGTACCTGCAAGGCGAGCAGGCGTGGCCGTTGCCTCGAATGGCCTCTAATTGCCTCTAATTTACTCTAATTGCGTATCGAATGCGAGCAGGCATGGCCGTTGCCAGAGGGCACCGAGCCCGGCCCTCTAGTACATCAACCTTGGGCGTCCGCGGCGACACCGCAGGTACGAGTGCCACTGATGGCCTCTGATGACCTCTGATGGCCTCTGATGACCTCTGATGGCCTCTGATGGCCTCTGCTGATGATGGCCTGGCACCTATGATGGCCACTGAGTGTGATTGATGGCCACTGATGAAACCTCTGGCCGCCCCGTGATGAAACCCATGCGCGCCCCGTGACGAAACCCATGCGCGCCCCGTGACGAAACCCATGGGCAACCCGTGACGAAACCCATGGGCGCCCCGTGACGAAACCCATGGGCAACCCGTGACGAAACCCCTGCGCTACCCGTGACGATGCCGCAGAAGCAGACGACGGCGGAGGCGGGTGCCAAGCGCCGACGTGTGGCGGCGCACTCATGACCGACGGGCCGCTCAACCTCCTGATGGGAGAGAACTGGAGCTCACTGGCTCGTGTGGCACTTTTGGAACCCAAAAAGCCAGCTCTCGTACCAGGATGGCCGTGATCGAGCTCTTCACCAACGCCACCTTCGCGGTGCGCCTCTCGCCTCCAATCTCGGCCCAATCTCGCCTGCAATCTCGGCCTAATCTCGGCTGCAATCTCGCCTCGCAGGACGATCCCCTCTCACTCATGATCAGAGGAGGCCCCGATTACTCGAAGCGCGAGAACGGCTTCGATGGGTTTCGTGCTTTCGTCACACACCTACAAACTGCTCTCTCTGATGAGCTCTACTGGTCTCTGAATGTCTCTGAAGTTATGTAATCTAAGCAGAAAATCAACCAAGAATATACGAGCTATCTGCTGCAAGGAGGCTGTCATTTACCGATACTCGATACCGATCTGTGTGATTTTCCAACGACATTGTGATTGCTCATGAGAAAACTAGGAACTTGAACTGAAAACTTGAACTTGGAATCGGGTCGAAATCCATGATGGGCTTTCTCCGCATCAGTATGCGCCGACGGCGCTTTTAATCCTTTATTCGGGGAACTTTATTCATTTACGAAGAGTAAAGGCCGACGGTGACCGACGTCCCGGAACCACCATGTTCGTCCCGGAACGTCCCGGACTACATTCATTCCGGGACGAACCGGAATGAACCGTCCCGGGATGAATGTAGTCATGGTGTCATGTAGTTCGTCCCGGAACCACCATGGACAGCCCCGATGATCGCCAGCGAGCAGAGGCCGCGAGGAGCGAGAGCGCGGTCTTGCGCCTCGAAGTCGAGCGGCTCACTACGACCAACGAGACGCAGTATGGCTGGTCGCCCGACCAGGCAATGTGCGTCCTGCGCTTTTGGCAGGGTTGGGTGACGCCACTTGTGCGGCGGGGCATGCGCGCGCCACTGACCAAGGCCGACCTGCCGTCGACGCCCAAGTGGCTGCGTTCATCAAGCCTGCACCCGAACGCCATCAAATTGTGGGAGGACGAGAAGAAGCGCGCCACCTGCGCCAAGGCTGCCGATCCGAAGAGCAGCCCCTCGTTCATCACCGTGTGCCTCACAGTTGGTGGGCCTGACATTCGGTACGGCTGCGCGCTGCTCGCCGTGCACGGCGTTCTCGCCGCCGTTGTGCGCCCGCTGCTGCTGCGCTACGCCGTGCACGCGCTCCGGGGCTCCTCAGACGGCGAGGCGTACCGGTACGTGGCCGGCCTGTCGGTCACAATTCTCGTCGAGGGATGGACGCGCGTGCAGGGGCTTCACTATGCTGGCGACCTGGCGCTCCTGCGGATCATCTCGTCGGCGATGCAGCTCATCTCGCTCAAGGCCTGCACGCTACGCCCGGGTGCCACCTCGGAGGGGTACGAGCACGTACTTTTCGGAAAGGACCTCGTCGGCATCGCCGAGTTAGCTCGAATGCTTCCCAATGCGGTCGTCTGCGCCGTCGAGCTCGTGGGTGGGACAATCATGCTCTTCGCGCTTGCGGGCGGCGGCCCGCGGGCCTCGGCGTCATGATCGTCGTCTTCATCGTATCTATGAGCATCGCCATGATGATTGGGAAGCACAACCTGGCCATGCTCGAGGCTGCCGAAGTGACCGTTGGAGTGACACGCGAGATCATCGACGGCACCAAGGTTGTCAAGATGATGGGCTGGGAAGATGCGTATCTGGAGCACTGCGCGCTCAAGCGCGCCATTGAGCTGCGCTCTCTCATGGCGTACCGCGTCATGATCAGCGTCGTGTGGAACCTCTCGGCCTCCTCCCATCTGTTGGCCGCGGCCACCATGTGCACCATCTTGTCGTTGACGGGCGCCCTCTCGGTGGAGATTGCAATGCCGAGCATTTTGCTGTTAGTTGCGCTGCGCGTGCCGTTCATCTTCGTGCCCGGCCTCATACAGATCTGGATCATGACCACCATCTCCACCCGGCGCGTCGGTGCCTACCTCCTGCTGCCCGAGCAAGCTCCACTCCAGCCGCTCTGCGGCGCGAGCGCCCTCGCAAGCGCGGCGGCCGGCGGCACGGCCGGCGAGCCGTCGCTGGTGTCGCCGCCCTCGGAGCCGCCCTCAGCCTCGGAGCCGTCCTCAGCCTCGGAGCCGCCATCAGCCTCGGAGCCGCCCTCAGCCTCGGAGGGGCGCATGCCGCTGCTCGTGCTCCAGGATGCTTCCATTAGTTGGCCAGACTCGTCGCCAAAGCCGCAGGTCGCCCAGCCTCGCTCACCTGCCACTCGCCTGCCTCGCTCACCTGCCATTCGCTCCAGACGGGGCAACATCGGCTTCCGCCGAAATCCGTCTGTGTCGGGCCCCGGCTCCTCTCTGAAGCAAGGGGCAGCGGACGACGATGCCTTCTCGCAATGCCTTGCGAGTGCAGATGAAGCCTTCTCGCAACCCGTTCAGAACGTCACTCGGACGAAGCCTTCACAGCTCACCCTTCACAGCTCAGACGAACGCGTTGACGTTATGACGTCCGTTCTGCCCGCGCTCTCACTCACGCTGAACGCTGGCTCGTTGGTGGCGATCATCGGGCCGATGAGCAGCGGCAAGTCGTCGCTACTTGCGGCCGCGTGGAACGAAGCGCTCTTGCTGAGTGGCTCGATCGCGTCCACGCCCGACGTCGCCATCGTGCCACAGCGCCCGTTCACCATCGCGGGGACGCTCGAGGATAACATTATCACCGGCCGCCAGTACAACGCGGCCCTGCTCGAGCGCGTGGTCGCCGATTGCGAGTTGAGCGCCGACCTGGCCAGCATGCCCCGTGGGTTGCTAACGGAGGTGGGCGAGCGCGGGTTCACTCTATCCGGCGGGCAGCAGCAGCGCATCGCCCTCGCCCGAGCGCTCTACGGCCAGCCACAGCTGCTTCTACTCGATGATCCTCTCTCGGCAGTCGACACGCGCACGGGCGCCCTGATCCTCGCCTCGCTAGAACGGTATGTGCGCGAGGGGAGCTGCAGAGGCGGAGGCGACAAAGGCGGCAGCGGCGATGGCGGCGGCGGAGGCAAAGTCTGTGGCGGGCGCACGGCACTAGTGGCCATCAATCAGTTGCATCACCTGCGAGCCTTTGATCGGGTGCTCACACTTGATGAGGGCAACCTCACTTCCGACCAATTGGTCACAGAGATCCTCGAAGATGGTGGTGAACTCGCAGCGCGGATCACCAACGGCGGTGGCTCCGTCGATGATCTCGTGGACAGCAGCGGCGGCGCAGGTGAGGAGAAGAAGGGCAGCGGTGGCGCGGAGGGTACAGCGATCCCGTCGCAGCTGCACATCAAGGAGGCGGTGAACACGGGCGGCTTCTCGGCCAGTGTGTACTGGCAATTCCTCTCGGCCCTCGGCTACCCTCAACTTTTCGTATGGCTCGGGCTCCTCATCGTCACGTGGACGGCGTACTTGCTCACCGACGTGTGGCTGACCCTTTGGATCGCTAGCTTGCCCCAGAACCCGCCATACCCCGTCACTCTGCCCGACAACACGTCGCTCACCCTCGTGCCCAACAGCACGCCGCGCGCCGCCGCGCCGTCCTCGCCCTCGCGCACCGAGCCCGTCTTCAAGATTGACTTGGCGCACGGTGGCTTCGTGGGCATCTACTTTGCGCTGGGCTTCTCGCACGTGGTGTTCCACGTCCTCACCTCCGTCTGGGCTTCTATCATCGGCGTCAAGGCGTCGCGCACGCTTCATATTGAAATGATCAAGCGTATTGTCCACGCGCCGCTCTCGTGGTTCGAGAAGACGCCGAGCGGCCGCATCCTCTCCCGCTTCACCTCCGACCTGCAGGTGGTCGACACTAGGCTCACCATGGACATCGATACAGTCGCGAATTCTATCGGCATTTCGCTGAGCCTGTTCATCTATGTTGCCATAGTCGTGCCAATCTTGGTGATCGTTTTGGTGATCATGATACTTTCCTTTGGCTTCTTGTCCGCGAGGCCCGCCGCATGGCCAACAACACCGTGTCGTCCATTTTGTCGGCCGTCTCCGAGAACAAGGATGGCACAGCGCTCATTCGTGCGATGAGGCTCCAAGCCTTTTTCGCGGCGCGCCAGTCAGCCAACATCGAGGAGTGGGCGAAGCTCCATTACTATGTGCGGGCGCTGCAGGCGTGGTCTGGGCACATAGGCTCCTTCCTCTCCTCTGTCTTCGCAATGACGACCATGTTCGTGGTGGTCGGCACACGCTTCGACCGATCGCCCGAGCAGAGCAGCCTAGCGCTCATGTATGCGTTGTCCATGCCTTCGTATATCGGCGTGCTCGCCGACTTCTACGTGCAGGTGCGCCAGGACATGGCCTCACTCGAGCGGCTGCTCGAGTTTCATGGCATCGAGCAGGAGGCGCCGCACAAACTGGCCACCGACCCGACCGTCTCGGAGTGGCCGTGCGGAGGCGCGATCGTCTTCAAGGACGTGTGCATGAGCTACCGCGCCGGTCTACCCCTCAGCCTTGCTCACTTCTCGGCGACCATTGAGGCGCACCAAAAGGTGGGCATAGTTGGTCGCACCGGCGCGGGCAAGAGCACGCTCATCTTGGCGCTCTTCCGTCTCGTCGAACCGACGAGTGGTACCATCACCATCGACGGCAGGGACATCGGCCAGCTCGGGCTGCGCGCGCTCCGCCGCGCGCTGGCGATCATCCCTCAGGACCCGGTCCTGCACCAAGGCACCGTCGCGCGCAACCTCGATCCCTTCGGCAAGGTGCCCGAAAAGGAGCTCAGGAACTGCCTGAGCCGCGTGCAGATGCCCGAGCAGATGCTCGAGTTCGACGTCGCCAAGGGCGGCACCAACCTCTCGTCGGGCGAGCGGCAGCGCCTTTGCTTTGCTCGCGCGTTGCTCCAGCGCGCGCCTATCCTCATTCTGGACGAGGCAACGTCGAATCTCGACGACCACTCGGACGATGCGATCCAGACGCTGCTACGCGACGAGTTTAGCGGCCGTACGCTGCTCACAATTGCGCATCGGCTGAACACTGTCATCGACTACGACAGGCTTCTGGTCATGGGCGAGGGCAAGCTCCTCGAACACGGAGCGCCGTACGACCTTCTGACCGCGCCGCAGGGTGTGCTAGCCGGCATGGTGCGCGTCCTTGGCAAGGCAAACGGGGATCTGCTCCTAGACAAGTCACGTTCGTCATCGTTTATCGTGAACCGCAGAAGGATCTGATCGAGCCACAGGGAACTGCAGCGATCGAGCACGTGCCTTCATGAAACGGACAAAAGAGCATGAACACCGCCTACAATAAGTGAGATAAACGAGATACAACGAGATAACGAGATACTACAAGGCAAAGATGTGTGATGCATGGGATTACGAGATACAACGAGATGACGAGCACAAGGAAGATACAAGGAGATAACGAGATACAAAGGCAGGAGATGTGTGATGCAAGGGATTACGAGATACAACGAGATGACGAGCACAAGGAAGATAAACGAGATAACGAGATCTACAAAAGCAATGTGTGATGCAGGGGATTACGAGATACAACGAGATAACGAGCACAAGGAAGATACAAGGAGATAACGAGATACATCATACAAAGGCAGGAGATGTGTGATGCAGGGTCGAGATACAACGAGATACAACGAGATACAACGAGATACAACGAGATACAACGAGATAACGAGTCTCATACAACGAGATACAACGAGATACAAGGAGCACAACAAGTATAAAGAGCACGTGAGGTAGCATGTGGTTTGTGTGGCGTGTGTCGTGTTTCTACTGTGATAGAGTTGTGGATGTATCGTGGTCGTGAACCGAGACACAGCGCCGCGGGGACGGAACACCAGCCCTTTCTGGCCTGTCGTTGGCCCCCCGACGGTACAATCACATGTCAGTAATGTGTATCTCAAAAGGGCGAAAAGGAAGGCAGTTTTATATTGTAGCTCGCCATAACCTATATGCCCAGACTAGCCTGGCTTCGAACGCCTTTTTGCCCAGGCAAAACCAAAACCAAAATATCAGCCTGATACGTGATAGGCACGGGTACGCGGGCTGTTGGTCACAGCGCACAGCGTACAAGGTACATGTACAGCTGAGTCCTGAGACGCGGTGAGAGAATAAAAGTGGAAAGCGACATGTGTAACCTTCTACCTTGTCCGCAGTGCTAAACGGTCAAGCAAATTTCTCCTCGTTCCACAAGCCAAAATATGTGCCGAGATGAATCCGCGTCGTGATGAGCTCAACGGCTCACGATGGTCTAATCGCGATCGTCTCCTTGTCCCGTCCCCAAATCACCAACCCGCCACCCGACCGATGGACACGAAGGAGGGCGACTACGTGCGCTTCAAGCATAAGAGAGTCGAAATCACAGGCACTGTCATCAAGCGCTCCGGGACACGCATTCGTGTGCAGCCCAAGGACGGCGGAGCGACTCTTTGGAAGGAGTTGAGGAAGCTTCTGACGCTTGCTCCTGCTGTCGACGAGGTATCCGAGGCACTTGGCCCCGTGCGGCCTGATGCCTGCGATGACGGAGACGACACCAATCTCGACGACATCGACGACGTTGACGACGCCGTTGCAGTGGCGGCGCAATCGGCCCAGGCAGCGGTCGAGGCGGAGGCGGAGGCGGAGGCGAATGCTGAGGCGGCGGAGGAGCGACTGACGGGGATGGTGCGCGTCCGAGGGGGCGGCTGCGCCGCGAGCAAGCCTCGCGCGCAAGCCGAGCCATTCATCCAGGACCTGGAGGGCCCTCCGAGATCACCATCTCGCGCTGTGGAGCAAGGCGCGGAGGCAACTCCCGAAGACGCGAAGGTCGTCGAGCCAGTGCCCGAGACGACCGACAGCGCGCCTACGGAAGTTGTGGAGCCGGCGGCCGGAGCGGCGACGGAGGCAGAGCCGGCGCCGGCAGAGGCGTCGGCCGAGACGAGGAACCCGATCTTCGAGATCGGCAGCTCCATTATCGACGTGATCGTGCAGGCCTTCGCGCCGCGTGGGCCGTCTTCATCAGGACCGTCGAGCTCAGCCGATGCGCTGAATGTGCGCAATGTGAATCGGGCGATTCTCGAAGCTGACAACTCACCTCGCCAGCCTATGGTATTTCGAACGACTATGGACGGCTGTGCACTGCTGCCGCCAAAGCTGCATCAGGCGCTCTCAGAGCTCGACACCATCCTCATAAAAGTCCTTCTGAGCGGAGCGATCCGGTTGCTACGCGTGGAGTGGCTGATGAAGCAGCTGGACAACTTCAAGATGCCGAATCGCCAAGCGCTCGAGGAGATTGAAAGGAGCGGGGTCTCGCCGTCGCCGCTGCTGAACCCTCAAGAGGCCGTAGCGCTTGTCGAGCGTGGAGATCGGAGCATCGGCGCGCTGACCTATGGCTGGCTCATGGCAGGCGATCCGGATCCGAAGGGCTCGCGCTTCCGCGTGCTTCGACGCGCGTTGAAGCGGATGGCCATTCGAATCGAAGCCTTGTTCTGGGACTTTGGATCGCTGTATCAGGCACCAAGGACACCGGAGCAGAGTGCTTCCTTTAAGCTCGCACTCGAGGGTGGGGCGATGAATCAGCTCTATGCGTCGATCCTTGCAACGACCGTGCTGCAGATCGAGGAGATCCCACCCCGGCCAGCCGAGTTCGATGGCGTTGTCTGCTTGTTCAAGTTGAGCGCAAACGTCGACGAGAACAAGGTACGCGCGGCGCTCATCGGGTTCGGAATTATCGAGAGCTGCGACCTAAGCCACAGCCCCCCCATTGTGCGCTTTGCCTCGCACGCCTCTGCCGTCGCGGCAAAGAATGCGGGTGCCTGGCCCGGCCTTTGCGAGGGGCTCGACACGCTCTACAACGAAACGCCGTACTTTTCTCGTGGATGGTGAGCGCTGCCCATTCTATTCTGCACAGATGTGATAGGATCCCCTCTCATCCCTCACGCGGCTGCCACACTGTCCCACGCAGGTGCTGCTGCGAGGACTCCTTGAGCCGGGAGCTGATGAAGCGCTTGACGGCCTACCCCGCGCTCCGGGTGCACCTCGATCAGCTTCAGCCCAAGGTCTTTGCGCTGAGCAGCGACGCGGACGCAACACCCATTGAGGTTGAGGTAGGCGAGTTCGATGTTGCTGCCGACATTGAGCGGATCAACAAGTCCAAGTTCACGAGCAAGGGCGATCACCCCGTGGTTGTTGGCTTGTACACGAAGTACGTGCACGACACCGTCGGTGCGCTGACAAAGACGCTCGGGGCACTTCAGATGGCGTCACACAGCGCGACGGTCGCGCCGGCGGAGCCGCTGCCGCAGGTCGATGCGCCCGCCGCCGCGCCGCTGCGCCTCGCCAAGGGACAGCCGCTGCTCTTGCTCTCTTGGCAGGGGAACGACGCGGGCGGCGGGCCGCGCTTTGGCGTCGTCGATGCGACCGGGGGGCGCGTCGCCGCCGCCGTCACGGGCGGCGACGACGCCGAGCTCGCCTACGACCGATGCAGCCAGGCGGTGCTGCCGTGGCGGCCGCCCGCTGCCGGCTGGGAGGCCGCGTTCATCGGGGATGCGCGTGCGCTTCGCGACCTCGCCGAGCCCGCACGTCGCCTGGCGGATGATGCTCGGCAGATGGAGTCAGAGTCGGCTCTGCGCGCCGTGGGCGAGCGTGCGAGCGAGATCGCCGACGGCGCGGCGCGGTACCAAAGCATCGCGCACGCGGCGCGCGAGGCGGGTGGCGCCGTGCAGTCGTGCGTGGACAAAGCGGCGCCGCACTTCAAAACACAACAACAGGGCGATCCCAAGCAGCGCCAAGCCGCGCTCGACAAGGTGCGTGCGGCGGTCGAGAGGCTGAAGCCCGTCGCGCTCGAGGCCGAGCTCACTGCGGCGCTGCGCTCCAGCGGCGCCAGCGGTGCCCGGCGCTACGCCGCCGGCCAGCCGCTCACCGTGCGTACGGCCGGCGGCTGGCGCGATGCCGACGTGGCCTCGACGGGCGCCGATGGCCTCCGCCACCGCCTCACCTTCTTGGAGGGCGGCGGCAAGCCACCTGCCACGCTCACGCTGCATCCGTGGAACCACGCGCCGCGCGAGCTGCCGCATACCGCCTTCGAGGCGCTGAGCGGGTGGTGGACGCGGGAGCTGCGCAAGCAGCACACGCAGATCTTCGATGCGCTCTCCGGCAATCCGTTGGATGCGCTGCAGCAGTGTGTGGCCATCAAAGTGATGGGAGATGCCAATCTGGCTGGCGTGCGCGACGTGCGCGGCCTGAGCGATTGGCTGCACTCGCTGCACGCTTCACGAAGCCTCGGCGAGGCGATCACTGCTCCGGGAGCCGCGCTGCTCACCGCGCCGCCCGCAGCGGGCAAGACGACGCTCATCAGCCAGGCGGTGGTACTGGCGCTCGATCGCGCCGAGCTGGTGCCCATCGTGATCAAGGTGCAGCTGCTCCAGGCGAAGCTGCGCGATGCACCTGACGCGTTCGCGTCGCACTGGAACTGGGTCGACGCGTACCTCAGCCTCACTGAGAGGCCCGAGGTGCACCGCTTGCTGCGCCAGGCGATGATGGCGCGGCGAGCGCTGCTCCTCCTCGACGGGCTCGACGAGGCGGGCACCAAGCGCGCCGAGATTGAGCAGCAAGTCGTCGAGGTGCTGGCACCGCAGGGCCACGTGATGCTCTGCACCTCGCGGCCGGCGGGCGTGGACGAGGCGCGCTTTTCCGGCTTCCACTTGCTGAAGCTGGCGCCGCTGACCGAGGCGCAGCAGGAGCAGGCGCTGCTGCAGCGGCTGGGGAATGAGGGGGACGTGAGGCAGGTGATGACCTTTGTCGAGCGCATGCCAACGAGCACGGACCCTGCTGCGCCGACAATGCGGCATCGCGTCACGGCCAACCCGCTGATGCTCTCGATGGTCGCGTCGGTCTTCGAGATCCGCAAAGGGCTGGGCATGCCGAAGACGGTCGCCGAGCTGTACGCGTTCGCATCGGACGCGATGCTCGCGCGCGGCGGCGTCGTGACGGCAGAAGTGCGCACGCTGCTGGAAGTTGTGTTCTTCGAGGCGCACGTGGCGCAGGCGCGCGTGATCACCGAGGTGCAGCTCCTCCGCGCGGCGCTGGGCGCCTTTGCGCCGCCGGGGACGCTCGCCAACCTGGATGCGAAGGTGGCGAAGATGTCGAAGGTGTCGAACCTCTTCAAGACGTTCAAGGGCCGGCCGGAGAAGGGCCACTACGTGGAGCTGCTGGATGGCGCGTGGAAGGGCCAACACGGCGTGATCGTCGAGTACGACAAATCAAGCACTCAATATAAGGTCAAGCTGGCGGACGGCACAACGGGGTGGCTGTACCCCAAGAAGCTCGCATCGTCCGGGCTGGATGAAGCTGCTTGCCGGGCGCACATGGACGCGGAGCGCCTTCCTGCCCTGGACTGCGCGGTCCAGGCGCTGCGCGATGAGGAGCGGGCGGCGGTCGCGCAGGTTCGCGAGCGATTGGGGCAGGATAGGCTCCCTCTTCTCAGCCTGCTGCAGGTCGAGCCGCTCCAGATGCAGTCGGCGCACCTGTCCTTCCAGGAGTTTTTTTCCGCGCAGGCCATCTGCTCGGGCAAGTACCGCCTCCCTGAGGGGTCGCCGCCACCGTGGCAATGGCCGGCGTTTTGGGCCAACGCGGTCACGCTCGGCAGCGAGATGGGCGACGCCTTTGGCAAGGGGCTGAAGCAGACGGCCGGGGTGGATGATGAGCTCGACCTGAGCAAGAAGCTATTTGGGGGAGATCGGCCGACGATGGTCGCTGCCGTGGCGCAGCTGATGCGTGGGCTGGTGTCGCTCAGCCTGCGAGGGAACGAGTTGACTGATGGCGAGGGTGTGAAGATGGTCGAGGCGCTCCAGGCGAACACGAGGCTGAGGCAGCTCGACTTGGGTGGCAACGAGCTCGGCGTGGGGAGCGGCAAGGCGATGGTCGAGGCGCTCAAGACGAACACGACCTTTCGCACGGTCATGTTGGACGGCGCCGTTCTCTCGATCGCAGAGCTCACTCTGCTCAAGAACAGCCTGGACGTTGAGTCGGCCACGATGCTCGCCAAGATCGGCGCGGAGAGGGGCATCATGCTCTCGGGCATGAAACGCGACCAGACGAAGGCCGACTTCTCGAGCAGGGGCCTGCAACCCGCCGACGCTATCCTGATCGGGTCAGACCTGCAGTTCATGGCGGTATTGACCTCGGTGGACCTCCAGTACAACTCCATCGGCTACGATGGTGCCAAGGCGATCGCGGAGGCGCTGAAGGTCAACGCGGTGGTTACCACCCTCAACCTCGGGAACAACTCCATCGGGGTTGAGAGTGCCATCGTGATCGTGGAGGCGCTGAAGGTCAACACGGTGATGACCACCCTCTTCCTCTCAAACAACAGCATCGGGGATGAGGGTGCCAGGGCGATCGCGGAGGCGCTGAAGGTCAATGCGGTCCTGACCAAGCTCTGGCTCGGGGGCAACGAGATCGGGGACGTGGGTGCCAAGGCTATCGCTGATGCCCTCAAGTCAGGCATGGCGGTCTTGACCACCCTGAGCCTGTACTCCAACAACATCGGCGACTACGGAGCCAAGGCGATCGCGGAGGCGCTGAAGATCAACGCGATGGTGACCACCCTCTACCTCGGGAACAACTCCATCGTCACAGCACGCGAGAGGGTCGGGAGCTTGTTCGGAGTCTCCCCCTTGGTCATGGAGCGCGAGGGTGCGACGACGGGGAACGCCGCTGCCTCCGATCAACAAAGCCAAGAGAACGACGCCCAGATTCAGGAGGCTGCGCAGGCCCTACAGGATGAGCGCAGTTTCGGACGCGTCGTTGCCATGGCTCCTGTCAGTCAGTACACAGCTGACGAAGGGAAGTCCGCCTGCACTACGATCGCCTGCTTTGGAGCGCTCGAAATGCTCCAGAGGCTTTGCACGTTTGGTGTGGGCCTAGTTGCGCAACCTGGCAGCCTTGCTTTGAGCCCTCCACACCTCAACTCAGCTGAGCTTGCAGATGCGCTTGTTCGGGTGGTCAAACAGGGAGTGGACGCTCACGTTCGAGCGCTCAGCCATAATCCAGCATCTCAGCACCGCTCTTCAAGCGAAGTCATGGATGCGTTACCTGCGACTCACGAGCTGCGACAGAAACTATTCCGCGGCACTTGCAGCGAATACTTGCTGTCAGGCAACGAAGATGATCGGGCAGCGTGCTTCATGCAAGCGCTTCAGCCGCCGGCTGCACCGCACACGGCAGCCAGCTACGTGCTTACGAAGCCGCCGGAGACGGTGCTTTGCGTCATCGGAGCAGACACCAGTACACCGTGTTTTATGTTGGACTTGCACCCGAACTCGTCGCGCAGGCTGGCTGGTGCCCATGTTTTGCGCTTTGACTGCGTGCAATCCTTGTGCACCGCGCTCTGTCGCCGCTTTCCGGTGGTGCACCTCCCTGATGTGGATCCGGGGGACTGGCAGCTGGCATACATGCGCCAATTCAGCGCGATGCCGCTGATGCTGACAATACCGCTGACCGACAACGAGCGCAACTTGATGCAGTGCCAATGCATGCAGGATGGAGAGCTGATGGTCGATCCAGTTCTTGCTGTGGATGGGCATACATACGAGCGTGAATACATCTTGCAGCACTTTGAAGCCGAGCGCGAGCGCATTGCTGCTACGCATCAGCCTGCTCACGTACAAGTTCGTCACAACATCAACTCACCGCAGGGAGGCCAAATACTTGTTGAGCTGCTCGTTCCCAACCGGTTCGCTCTGACCGCGATTCAACAGGCGGTAGAAGGCGGGCGCATTGGTGATGGCGAAGTGTGCGATTGGCGTGAGCGCCGTGAAGCGGTGGTGCGTCAACGGGCTCAAGGTGGTCTAGGTGGTCAAGGTGGTTTAGGTGGTCAAGGTGAGGCCGTCCTGGCGTTGCAAAAGGAGTTTGCTGTCCTGTTGCCACCCGAGCGGCCCCGGTCACGCCTCAAGGAGGGCTTCTTGATCATCTCTGCAACCGCCGCACGGATGCTCCGCGGTGGTACATGGTGCTGTTCAAGGACCGGCTCAGCTGGTACAGGAATGACTCGAAGAAATGACTCGACCCCGATCGTGGTGCCGGTCGCCGTCGCGCTTTCCGCGCCTACCGCGCCTACCGCGCCTCCCGCATCAGACGACGGCGTCGAGATGCTCGCCGCCATGTTCCCGACATATGACAAGGAGATCCTCTCGATCATCCTCGCCGACCACAGCAACAATGTGGAGGCGGCCATGGATCAGCTGGTGCTGCTGACTCGAGACCAGTTGACCCTGACGTCTCCCAGTTGACCCTGCGATTCGGGAGCAGTTGCGGCAATTTGCGGCCACGAGCTACGCACCCAGAGCTGAGCATGCTGCATTCTGGATGGTCTTCGTTGGCATGTATGGATGGTTGCTCGCCGTGTGCAGTGGTCGCCGGTTTTCTCAGCAGGATACCGGTCCGGTCACGGCTCGACATCAGAAGTCTATAGACGTATAGAGGTAGCTACGCACACGGCCGTACCGATAGATTCAAGATTCTACATTAAACTAATGATAGAAGATAGATACACGTTCTACATAAACGCAACACGCGCGAACCGGCGTTTTTCCGGCGACCGGGCCGACGCGGACAGCTCGGCCCCGTGCTCATAAAATTTTCATAACAACTTTCGCACTTCGGGAGTTTCGCATTTCCGTTCGGGAGTCCGGTCACTTGCCGCCGCCGATGGCGCATGGGCATCCTCCGCGCAGGCCGCAGCTCGAGAGCTCCAGAGCCGGGGCCCGCCCACAAAGTGCCACACGCGTTGCCCCCCCACGCTCTCGCCCATGGCTTTCGCCACAACCACACTTTCAGCGATCGCCACACTCCTCACGCCCTACTCACGCCCACCACAGAACATACAGCGCTGTCCACTCGCAGCAAGAGCCAAAAGTCCCTTAACATGCGCAGCCTAGTCGTCCCAATCTACATATCATCGTGCTCCTCCCAGCAAGATGTTCGCCAAAATACATATCAGATTCGCCACCGCATCATACCCGGCTCCAGGCCAGCAGCATGCACCTATAAGTGTGACTTGCCTAATTCCGCCACGTTGATGTGCTAACAGCGATCTGGTCCAATCTCGCCTTCCATTCTCGCCTTCAATTCACAGCGATCTGGTCCAATCTCGCCGATGGACGAGACTCGTCCTCGGTATCCGTGCAGCCGTGATGCCATTCACGCCTTCCATTAACGCCTTCCATTCACGCCTTCCATCCATCGAAGGTGTGAATGGACCACGTCGCCTCGGACCGCTCTGGCTGAGACCACTGCAGACGACTCCATACTGATGAAGGAGGCATTTATTGGTCATCAGTGGCCATCAGTGGGCACTGATGACCACGCGGACGACTCCATACTGGCCGTCTCCATCTCGTCGTCCGATGCATTCCGAGACGCCGCCTGCCGTTTGAGGGCATCGGCCATCCGAACACGGCGCACAATACCACCGGTCATCGCGCAACTGATCGTCTCCATCGCGCCATGGGCTGCCGAAGCGGCGGGCACCCCTGCCGAGGGAGCGGCAGACGAAGGGGATGTACCCGAGATAGTGGCCGAGATAGTGGCCGAGGGAGCGGCAGCCGACGGAGATGTACCCGAGATAGTGGCCGAGATAGTGGCCGAGGAGGCAGAGGCCGAGGGGGCGGTGGCCGAGGACAGAGACACACGAAGTTTGGCGGTGGCCGGTGCGCTGACCGTGAGGCTCTGCATGCATCGGGGGACAGCAGCGCGGGCCATCTCCTCCCGAAGCGCGAGATCGGCGGCGGCCTCGTTTGCATGCGTCTCTGCGATGGAGGCGAGCAGGTCGTTGATCATCCGTCGCTGCTCCGTGACGAAGGCGAAGATCTGGCCGTGGAAGTAGCCCTGATGAAGGAGACAATCAGTGGTCATCAGTAGCCATCAGTGGCCATCAGTGGCGATCAGTGGCGATCAGTGTTGATCAGTAGCCATCAGTGGCCATCAGTGGCCATCATGGCCATCAGTGTTCATCAGTGTTCATCAGTAGTGGCCATCAGAGGTCATCAGCACGCACCTCGTGGTACTCGACTTGCATGCGCGGCGCACGCTTCATAGGCGCTAAATGCTTCTCATCGGCTGCTAAAGCCTGCTGCCACTCCAGCAGCTGTCGACGCACCTGATGAGGGCGGCAATCAGAGGTCATCAGCATGCACTCGGAGATGCAATCACATCGGCTGCCACTCCAGCAGCTGTCGACGCACCTGATGAGGGCGGCAATCAGAGGTCATCAGCATGCACTCGGAGATGCAATCACATCGGCTGCCACTCCAGCAGCTGTCGACGCACCTGATGAGGAAAGCAATCAGACGCAGTCAGCGGCCGCCATCAGTAGTAGCTGTCGGCGCACCTCGTGCACGTCGGCGACGGTGTCCCGCCCTTCGAGGATCACGATCGACTTGCAAGGGACATCTGACGGCGCCAAGTAGTGATTGGCCCACCAGAAGCGTCGACGAAATGCGTCCTGCAGGGAGGCAATTAGCATGCAATGAGGGAGGCACTCAGCATGCAATGAGGGAGGCACTCAGCATGCAATGAGGGAGGGCCATCAGCATGCAATGAGGGAGGCACTCATCATGCAATGAGGGAGGCCCTCAGAGGGAGGTCCCCCGACGCACCTGCAGCGAGAGCTCGAGTGTGGCGCCCATCTTCTGCGCGTAGTGCACCCAGTTGTCGCCAAACGTCTTGTGGCTGAACACCGGCTCCGCGAGCAGAAAGTTGGACACGATCGCCGACGTGTGCAGCTGGAAGCAGATCGGGTCGACCATCGTGAATGCGACTGCCACCTCCGGTGCCTTTTTGAGGATCGCGGCGAGGACTGCCGTCCCAAACGAGTGGCTGACGAACCCCGCCCTCGAAGCGCCGCACTGGCTGAGCATCTCGCGCACCTGATGAGGGAGGCAATCAGAGGTCATCATCAGAGGTCAACATATGAAGTCATCATCGAGCATCTCGCGCAACTGACGAGGGAGGCAATCAGAGGTCATCAGCATGCACTCGGAGATGCAATCACGCACCTGGCCCGCGATCTCGCTTGGCGTGGGCGGCCATCAGAGGTCATCAGCATGCACTCGGAGATGCAATCACGCACCTGGCCCGCGATCTCGCTCGGCGTGGGCGGCCGGTGTGCAAACGTAACCGCCGGGATGGACGAGAGGGAGCACTGTGGAAAGAGAGGCACGATGATTGCGCCGCGGGTGCACCACGCCAAATGCAGGATGAAGACGCAATAGGGGAGCAGACCGCCGACGCCATGCAGGACGACGATGGGCGTCATCGTGGGCGCGCTCGGGTCCGAGCGAGAGAGCCGAGGGGGAAGGTACCTGATGAGGGAGGCAATCAGCGGTCATCAGAGGTCATCAGAGGTCATCAGAGAGCCGAGGATGGCAGTACTCGAGCCTATCAGTGGTCATCAGAGGTCATCAGAGGTCATCAGAGAGCCGAGGTGGGGGCAGGTACCAGTACTCGAGGCGGGGG
>Ga0210248_100027_pt1 | contig 121682 bp, 118 predicted proteins | sample ChrtobMetP3_32mM_FD_155493 | JGI IMG/M metagenome (GOLD analysis project Ga0210248, IMG submission 155493) | Chrysochromulina tobin associated microbial communities from unialgal haptophyte culture, Seattle, Washington, United States - P3_32mM | ecosystem: Host-associated > Algae > Haptophytes...
AGCTCGGCTTGCTGACCGACCTGCGCGCCCGTGAGTTTTACGAAAAGCCCACCGCCGAGCGCAAGCGCAAGAAGGCCGCCGCCGTCAAGCGCCACTACAAGCGTGTGCGCTCGATGCAGCTGCCCAAAAAGCTGTACTGAGCACCTGCTGCCGGGTCCGCCCGGTCGCGAAAAAGCCCGCTGGAAGACGTTCAGGCGGGCTTTTTTCTTGTCTGAACACTCCCTTCACCGCCCCACAGGAGCCCCCATGAGCCTCAAGGAACAGATCACCGAAGACATGAAGAACGCCATGCGCGCCAAGGACAGCGAGCGCCTGGGCACCATCCGCCTGCTGACCGCCGCCATGAAGCAGAAGGAAGTGGACGACCGCGTGGAGCTTGACGACGCCATGGTGGTTGCCATCGTCGACAAGCTGATCAAGCAGCGCAAGGACAGCATCGAAGCCTTCACCAAGGCCGACCGCATGGACCTGGCCGACAAGGAAAGCGCCGAGTTGAAGGTCTTGCAGGCCTACCTGCCCGCGCGCCTGTCTGCCGAAGAGGTGACCGCCGAAGTCAAGGCCATCGTGGCCGAGCTCGGTGCCACCGGCCCGGGCGACATGGGCAAGGTCATGGGCGCGGTGAAAACCCGCCTGGCCGGCAAAGCCGACATGGGCATGGTGTCGGCTGCCGTGAAGTCAGCCTTGGCGGCCTGAATCAGCGCAGGATGAGCGCGGTGCCCAGCACGGCCAGCACCGCCCCCAACCACGCCCCCACCGCCGGTCGGCGCCGGTAGACCAGCCACAGCAGCGGCAGGATCAGGATCGGCGAGACCGAGGACAAGACCGCCACCAGGCCAGCCTGCCCGAGCCGCATGGCGGCCAGGATCAGCGTCATGCCCAGGGCCATGGCCACCGCGGCACTCAGAAAGGTGAGCCAGGCGTCTTTGCGGGTCAATGGCGTCTTGGCGCGTGCGCCCTGCCATCCGCTGGCCAGCAACAGCGTGTGTGCCAGCAGAGCCACACTCATGCGCGCTGCGCTCGCAGCCACGGCGTCCACGCCGGTGGTCATGAGCGGCTTGAGCATGAGGGTGGCCACCGACTGGCACAGCGCCGCCGCCAGGCCCAGCCCGACACCGATCAACAGCGGGCCCCGCGTCTGCTCCCAGCCGTGCTTCTCGTCGCTGCGCCGCCCCCACACGATGGCCAGCATGACGCCGCCCACGAGCAAACCGCTGCCGATCAGGGCGCGGCCCCAGATCACTTCGCCCAGGAAAAACCAGGCGATCACGGCCGAAAACAGCGCATGGGTGGCGAACAGAACGCCCGAGCGGCGCGGGCCCAGGCGGTTCATGCAGGCGAACAGCACGGTGTCGCCGATGAAGATGCCGATGACCCCCGAGAGGGCCAGCAGGCCGATGGCCGAGGCATCCAGGCTGCGCCAACCCCCACCCATCAGGGCCAACGCCCAAAGAATCAAGCTGGCAAACAGCATGCGCCAGCGGCTGAAGGCAAACGCACCCTGACGCTGGGCAGGCCCGGCGGAGAACAGGCTGGAGACAGCCCAGCAGGCGGCAGCGAGCAGCGCCAGCGCTTCCGGACGCATCTGACTCAGCGGCAGCCGCGAAGGGCCGCCCCGAGCAAGGCCAGCCCCCTTGGGGGGCAGCGACCCGCGCAGCGGTGGAGCGTGGGGGTCATCAACTCCCGGCGATCTTCATCTTGTTGATCAAGATGGATCCGACGGTTTTCGCGCCGAAGTTGTACGCATCCGCGCCCACCGCCTCGATGCCCTGGAACATGTCCTTGAGATTGCCGGCGATGGTGATCTCGTGCACCGGGTAGGCGATCTCGCCGTTTTCCACCCAGTAGCCCGAGGCGCCGCGAGAGTAGTCGCCGGTCACGTAGTTCACGCCCTGACCCATGAGCTCGGTGACCATAAGGCCGCGGCCGAGCTTCTTGAGCATCGCGCGCAGGTCGTCGCCGGGCGCTGTGAGGCGGCTGGTGAGCGTGAGGTTGTGCGAGCCGCCGGCGTTGCCGGTGGTGCGCATGCCCAACTTGCGCGCCGAGTAGGTGGACAGGAAATAACCCAACACCTTGCCGGCCGACACCACCTTGCGTTTGGCGGTGCGCACGCCTTCGTCGTCGAACGGCGAGCTGCCCTTGCCGTTGCGCACGTGCGGGTCTTCCAGGATGTCGATGTGTTTGGCCAGCACACGCTTGCCCAGGCTGTTGGGCAAAAAGGTGGTGTTGCGGTAGAGCGCGCCGCCGCTGGTGGCCTGCACATAGGCGCCCAGCAGGCCGGCGGCCATGGGCGATTCGAACAGCACCGGGCATTCGGTGGTGGCGATCTTGCGGCCGTTCAGGCGCGCCAGCGTGCGTTCGGCGGCGTAGCGGCCCACGGCTTGTGGCGAGGCCAGGTCGTGCGGCGAACGCTGCGAGCTGTACCAGTAGTCGCGCTGCATGTTGGCTCCCTTGCCCGCGATGGGGGCCACCGACAGGCTGTGGCGCGAGCTGGCGTAACCACCGCTGAAGATGCCGGCACCGGAGCGCGCACCGTCGCGCAGGTGGGCGGTGAAAAAGTGGGACTGCTGGGCCGACACGCCCGCGCCTTCGCTGTTGTTGATCTTCTTGCTGGTGGCAAAGGCCGCGGCTTCGCATTCGAGCGCGATGCGCATCGCCTCTTCGGAGTTCAGCACCCAGGGGTGAAAGAGGTCGAGATCGAGGTAGCTGTCGGCCACGTCGGCCGCGTCGGGCAGGCCGGCCATGGGGTCTTCGGCGGTGAAGCGGGCGATGTCGTAAGCGGCCTGCACCGTCTGGCGCACGGCAGCGGCGGAGAAATCGGAGGTGGACGCGTTGCCGCGCTTCTGGCCCAGGTACACCGTGACGCCGAGCGACTTGTCGCGGTTGCGCTCCACGTTTTCGAGCTCGCCCTTGCGCACCGACACACTCAGGCCGGCGCCTTCGGACACCTCGGCCGCGGCATCGGCAGCGCCGAGCTGTTTGGCATGCGAAAGGGCCAGGTCGACCAGCTCTTCAAACTGGCCGCGGGCGTACTGGAAACCGGGGAGTGGGGCGTTGGCCGAGCTTGAGGCGGTGGGCTGGGCCGGGGTGTGGGGGGCATTTTTCATATCGACGGCTATGATACTGGCCGCCCTACCCGGGCGCTGCATCGCGCGCAGATGCCCATGCTGCCCAGCGTGCAGCCCTCCCTTTTGAGACCCCACATGTCCCGCAAACCCACCAAAGGCTATTTCGTCCGTGGCCAGTTCGTCGCCCTGGGCAGCGAGCTGGACCTGGAACTCAAGCGCGAGCTCAAGGGTTCGGACGACATGAGCAAGACCGACCTCAAGAAGTACAGCGACCGCCTGCAGGAGCTTGGCGAAAGCCTGCTCACGTTGCGCGCCGATCTGATGAAACGGCTCGACCTGTCGGAAAAACTGGTGGACGCGGTCAACGATTGCAAGAAGATCACCAACTTCGAAGGCCGCCGCCGCCAGATGCAGTACATCGGCAAGCTCATGCGCGGCGTGAGCGAAGCCACGCTGGCGGAAGTGGAAGCCGCGCTCGACGAGCAGAACAAGGGCTCGGTGAAAGGCACCTTGTCATTGCACCTGGCCGAGCAGTGGCGCGACCAGTTGATCGCCAACGACGACGCGCTCACACGCTGGCTGGAACAGGTGCCGGACACCGATGTGCAGCAACTGCGCGCGCTCATCCGCCAGGCCCGCAAGGACGCGCAAGCCAACGAGGCCCTGGAGCGCGCTGGTGAAGCGGTGCGCCACGGCAAGGCCTACCGCGAGATCTTCCAGCTGGTCAAAGCCGCGCTGAACCAGGGCTCGGATGAGCCCGACGCGCCTGTTGAGGAAGACCCGACATGAACGAACAAACACGCCAGCCCGAAGACCCGGTGCGCATCGGCATCGTGTCCATCAGCGACCGCGCCAGCACCGGCGTGTACGAAGACAAGGGATTGCCTGCGCTGCAGGAGTGGCTCACGCGCGCGCTCAAGAACCCGATCACCTTCGAGCCACGCCTGATCCCCGACGAGGTGGAGCGCATCAGCGCCACCTTGATCGAACTGGTGGACGCGGGCTGCTCGCTGGTGCTCACCACCGGCGGCACGGGCCCCGCGCTGCGCGATGTGACTCCCGAGGCCACGCTGGCCGTGGCCCACAAGGAGATGCCGGGCTTTGGCGAGCAGATGCGCCAGATCAGCCTGACCTTTGTGCCCACCGCCATCCTCTCGCGCCAGGTCGCCGTGATCCGCGACCAGAGCCTGATCCTGAACCTGCCGGGCCAGCCCAAGGCGATCGCCGAAACGCTGGAAGGCTTGAAGAACGCCGACGGCACGCAGAAGGTCAACGGCATCTTTGCCGCCGTGCCCTACTGCATCGACCTGATCGGCGGGCCCTACCTCGAAACGAACGACGAGGTCTGCAAGGCCTTCCGTCCCAAATCTGCCGTGCGCCCCGCGCGCTGACCTCTCCGAGAGACACCCATGAAGATCACCAAAGACACCATCGTCACCCTCACCTTCCGTGCCACCGATGCCCAGGGCAAGGTGCTCGAGGACGGCAAGGAGCCGCGCGCGTATCTGCACGGCGGCTACGGCAACACGCTGCCGGGCATCGAAAAAGCGCTGGAAGGCCAGGAACCCGGCTTTGCTGCCACGCTGGTGCTGCCGCCTGAAGACGCGTTCGGCGTGCGCGACGAAAGCCTGGTGACCACCATGCCCAAGCGCGACTTTCCACCGGGCGTGAAGGTGGGTGGCCAGCTCGAAGGCAGCGACGACAAGGGCCAGCAACACGTGTTCACCGTGATGAAGATCAAGGGCGACACGGTGCACCTGGACGGCAACCACCCGATGGCCGGGCAGACGCTGAAGTTCGCGGTGAAGGTGGTGGATGTGAAGGCGGCGAGTGCGGAAGAGATCTCACACGGCCATGCGCACGGCGCGCACGGACATCACCACTGATCCGTCACTTGCCGATCAGCTGATTCAGCTTCTCGGCTTCAAAGCATTCTTCGCGCGCCGCATCCTTCGGCACGCAATCTCCGTCACGCGTTGACTGCGAGAGCTTCTCGATCGCGCACCACAGCAGCGCGATCTGGTGGTCCTGGCTGGCGGTGGTGTCGATCAGGCCACGCATGGCCTGTGACAGCGGATCGTCTTCCTGCGTGATGCCGTAGGCCTGGAACTTCGGGTCCGTCACATCGGCGCTCTCGCCGGTCTTGCTCGGGATGATGCGCGCCGGAATGCCCACCGCCGTGGCGCCCGCCGGCACCGGCTTGATCACCACCGCGTTGCTGCCGATCTTGGCGCCGTCGCCCACCAGAAACCCACCCAGCACCTTGGCGCCCGCGCTCACCACCACGTCCTTGCCCAGCGTGGGGTGGCGCTTGGTGCCCTTGTAGAGCGAGGTGCCGCCCAGCGTCACGCCCTGGTAGATCGTGCAGCCGTCGCCGATCTCGGCGGTTTCTCCCACCACCACGCCCATGGCGTGATCGAAGAACACACGCTCACCCACCTTGGCGCCCGGGTGGATCTCGATGCCGGTGAGGAAGCGCGCGATGTGCGAGATGAAACGGCCCAGCCATTTGAAGCCGTGCGTCCAGCACCAGTGGGCCGGGCGGTGCAGCCACACCGCGTGCAGGCCGGGGTAGCAGGTGATGACTTCCCAGGTGCTGCGCGCAGCGGGATCGCGGTCGAGGACGCACTGGATGTCGGAGCGGAGGCGGGCAAACATGGCGGCAGTCTAGCGCCTGGCCTTGTCGGCCACCTGCAGCATCGCCTTGGCAACACCTCGCAAGATGTGGATTTCTTCTTCGCTCGGTGCGGCGCGGTTGAAAAGCTGGTTCAACCGGGGCATGAGCTTCTTCGGCGCAGCAGGGTCGAGAAACTCCACCGCCACCAGCGCCTGCTCCAGGTGCGTCAGCATGCCGCCGATGGTCTGCGCGTCGGCCTGCTGGCGCGGTGGTGATGGCGGCAATGGTGCAAACCCACCGAGCGCCTGGCGCCAGTCGTAGGCGATCAGCTGCACCGCCGCCGCGAGGTTGAGCGAACCGAAGTCGGGCGAGGTGGGAATGCTGAGCGCCGCGTGGCATCGGTACACGTCTTCGTTGCGCATGCCGAAGCGCTCGGAGCCGAACAAGAATGCCACGCCCTCGGGCGGCTCGGTTGACGCCAGCAGGGTCTGGAAGTGTTCACGCGGGGCCAGCGTGGGCGGGCCGAAGTCGCGCGGCGTCATGGCGGTGGCGCACAGGTGGGTCATGCCGTCGAGCGCCTCGTCCAGCGTGTCCACCACGCGCGTCTTGGCCAGCACGTCGTTGGCGCCGCTGGCGCGCTGGATGGTTTCTTCGCGGCGCAATACGTTGGCCCAGCGCGGCTGCACCAGCACGAGGTCGTCAAAACCCATCACTTTCATGGCGCGGGCGACACCGCCCACATTGCCGGCGTGGCTGGTCTGGATCAGTACAAAACGGGTGCGCATGCTGGGGTGTGGAGGTGGCGGTAAAATCTTGTACATTGTCGCCGCCCCGCATCGCCGGGGCGTTTCTGTCTGCTCTTCCACTGCTGCGCGCCATTCCCGTGTCGCGCCGAGGTTCACAATTCATGTCGTCCACGCTCCACCCCATGCTCAACGTGGCCATCAAGGCCGCTCGCCTTGCCGGCACCATCATCAACCGCGCTGCCCTGGATGTGGAATCGGTCCGCGTTTCGGTCAAGCAGACCAACGATTTCGTGACCGAGGTCGATCAGGCCGCCGAAGCCGCGATCATCGACACCCTGCTCACCGCCTACCCCGATCACGCGATCTGGGCCGAGGAGTCGGGCAAACGCGAAGGACGGCATGGCGGCGCAGATCATGTCTGGATCATCGACCCGCTGGACGGCACCACCAACTTCATTCACGGCTTCCCGGTCTATTGCGTGAGCATCGCGCTCATGGTGGGCAACAAGCTCGAACAAGCCGTGATCTACGACCCCACCCGCAACGACCTGTTTTGCGCCACGCGCGGGCGCGGTGCGTACATGAACGACCGCCGCATCCGTGTGGCCAAGCGCACCACGCTGCGCGACTGTCTGATGTCCACCGGCTTTCCGTTCCGCCCGGGCGACGCCTTCCAGACCTACCTGCAGATGCTCGGCGACGTGATGCCGCGCGTGGCGGGTGTGCGCCGCCCCGGTTCGGCCGCGCTCGACCTGGCCTACCTGGCCGCAGGCTTCACCGACGGATTCTTCGAAATGGGCCTTTCGCCCTGGGACGTGGCCGCGGGTGCGCTGCTGGTCACCGAGGCCGGTGGCCTGATCGGCAACTTCACCGGCGAAGCCGACTTCCTGGAGCAGAAGGAATGCATGGCCGCCAACCCCAAGATCTACGGTCAGCTGGTCGGTGTGACCAGCAAATACAGCAAATTCGCCAGCGCCGGCGACAAGGCGGCGGTGCGACAAGCCCGCACCATCGGCGCACCCGCACCCGCAGCCGAAGCACCTGTTGCCGAGATGCCCGCAGCTGACGCCCCCAGTCAGGGCGACGCGCCTTTCTGAAGTTCAGGCCCGCCGCACGCGGAACCAGAAGCAGGCGCCCTGCCCCGGCGCCGACTCGGCCCAAATGTGGCCGCCATGGCGCTCGATGATGCGCGCCACGATCGCCAGGCCCACGCCCATGCCGGGCACGTCGGTGCCCGCGTGCAGGCGCTGGAACAGGCCGAACAACTTCTGGGCGCGTGCCATGTCGAAGCCCATGCCGTTGTCGCGGATGAAGTAGGCGTCGGACGTGGCATCAAAGCCCACGACCACCATGGGCTCGCTCTGGTGCCTTGAATACTTCAAGGCGTTGTCCAGCAGGTTGCTGAACACCTGGCGCAACAGCGTGGCGTCGCCCAGCGCATCGGGCAGCTCACCCACTTCGATCCGCGCCTCGGGCACCTGCGGCGCCAGGGATTCCGCCACCGCGCCGGCGAGGTCGGCCATGCACACCGGTCGCGCATCGAGTTCCACCTGCACCACCCGCAGCAGCTCCAGCATGTCGGTGATCATCTGCCCCATGTTGCGCGACGAACGTGCGATGCGCTCGAACATCTGGCGCCCGCCGTCGCTGAGCCGATCGCCCTCTTCTTCGGCGATCACCTGCGCAAATCCATTCACCGAACGCAGCGGCGCGCGCAGGTCGTGCGCGATCGAATACGAGATCGCTTCCATGTCACGCATGGTCCGCTCCAGCTCGGCCGTGCGCTCTCGCACCCGCTGCTCCAGGCTGGCATTGAGCGCCTGGATCTGCTCCTGGGCGGCCACGCGCTCGCTGATGTCCAGATGCGTGCCCGACATGTAGAGCGCGCGGTCGTCGCTGTCGCGCTGGTGCACACGACCACGGGTGTTGATCCAGACCCAGTGGCCGTCCTTGTGTTTGACGCGCAGGTCACAGTCGTAGAACGGCAGCTCGCCCCTCATGTGTTGATCGCGCGCCGCGTCGGCCTTCACGAGGTCGTCTGGGTGCACCCGCGATTCCCAGGTTTCGTAGGTCACCGGCTCCAGCTCGGCCAGGGTGTGGCCCAGCATCTCGGCCCAGCGTTCGTTGATGCTCAGCTTGCGCTCGGTGAGGTTGGTCTCCCAGATGCCGGGGCGCGTGGCGTCGAGCACCCAGGCCAGCCGCTGGCGCTCATCCCGCAGGGCTTCCTGCGTGGAGATGTAGGAGGTCACGTCGGTGAAGGTGCGCACCACGCCGCCATCGGGCAACTGGCGGGCACGGATTTCCAGTGTGCGACCGTCCTTGGTCTTGCGCCAGTAGTGGTCCGGCAAGGCGACCGGCGTCGTTTGATTCTCCAGATAGCGCCTGGCCGTGGGATCGATCAGCTGCAGCTGGTCGCCAAAATCGCCCCGCTCGCGCTGGAACTTCACCATTTCATCGTGCGTGGGCCGTTTGGCCATCAGCTCGTCGGGCAGGTCCAGCAGCTCCAGTGTGCGGCGGTTGTAGAACAGGATCTGCCCTTCGGGCGACACCTTGGTCAGGCCCTGGCTGATGCTGTCCAGCGTGGCCTGCAAGGCCGCGCTCTTCTCGGCCAGCAAGGCGCTCGTGGCTTCCAGCTGGTTGCGCGTGCGCTTGCGCTCCTGCAGGCTGCGCCAGGCCAGCACCAGCTGTCGCACGGCGCCCAGCAGCGGCTGCAAAAACTCGATGTCGGCCTCGCTGTATCCCTCGGGCTGGTTTGCCAGCCCCACCATGGCCACCAGCCGGTCCCCCACCGCCAGCGGAATGCCGAGGAAAGCGTCCATGGGTGGGTGACCCTTGGGCATGCCCGCGGCGCGCGGATCGCTGCGCGGATGGTTGGCAATCACCGGCAGACCAGAGGACATCGCATGCCCGAACAAGGTCTTGAGGTTGCTGAAGGTCATGCCTGCGTCGAGCTGATCGGTGTACATCCGCCGCGAGGCTTCGTCCCATGAGATGTCCGTGATGGCGTGGGTGCGCAGGAAGGGCTTGTCATTGACGTCGTACAGCACCTCGCCGACGAAGCCGTAGCCGCTGCTCGTGAGCTGGATGAAAGCGTCCAGCAGGCCTTCAAACGCGACGCGCTTGTCCTCGGTTTCGATGAACACCGCCTGCGCGCGGCGCACCGCTTCCAGCATCTGTTGCTGCCGCTCGACACGCTGCGCCGCCAGACGGGCGTCGGTCACGTCCGCCGTGAAACCGTGCCAGATCACCGAGCCGTCGGGCTCGCGCTGGGGCACCGCCTCCACCCGATACCAGCGCAGGCCGCGCCCGGGCAGGTCCACGCGGTAGGTCTGGCGCCAGTAACTCAACTCACGCGCGGAGGATTCCAGCGATGCGATGACTTCGGCCCGGTCGTCGGCATGCACGCGCTGGAACAGGATGCGCGCGTCGCGTTGCAGGTCCCTGGGCTCCACGCCCAGCATCTCGCGCGCCGCATCGTTCACATACAGGATGGTGCTCCGCCCCTCGGGCGACAACTTCGCCTGGAACATCATGCCGGGCACGCGCTGGGCGATGTTCTGCAGCAAATCCAGCTGCCGGCCGAGCTGTTCGGTGGCCTGGCGCTCGGCCGTGATGTCCTGCACCACACCGAAGTCGGTCTGGGGATTGCCCGCCACCGAGGTCTGGCTCAGGCGCGTGCGAAACCAGCGCTGCTCGCCGTCGGGGCGCAGCCAGCGGAATTCCACCTCCCGGCCATCCAGCGCGGCGCGGGCTTCCAGCCAGGCCGGCATGTCGTCGGGGTGGATGCCGCTGCGCCCGACTTCCTTGGAGACCGGGTGCTGGTAAGGCACCCCCGTGATGTCGTAGAGGCCTGGCGACCATTGCACATGCGCCTGGTTCTCGGCATTCATCCAGTGCCCCACGCGGGCCAGCTTCTCGATCGCGATGTGCAGCTCCACGCGCTGCTGCAAGGCCACATTGGTCTGCTTCAACGCGGCATTCGATTGGGCGAGGGCCGCCTCGGCCTCCTGCTCGCGTGTGGTTTCGGTGAAATAGACCAGCAGCAGCTTCTCGGGCTTGGCCTCCAGCGCGGTGGCGTGCATGCGGACCCGGTGGGCGCGGCCACCCTTGAGATGAAGCACCTGCACGTCGTCGGGACCGGGCAGGTCGTTCAGAAACCGCTCGCGATCCCCCGTTCCCCGCCAATGCCCCAGCTCCACCGTGGTACGGCCAATGGCGTCTTCGCGCGACAGGCCCGTGATCGCCACCCAGGCGTCGTTGACAGCGAGCAGACAACCATCGTGCCAGCGGGACACCGACGCCGGCAGCGGCGCAGCCATGAAGATGGCATCGAAAGGAAGGATGGAAGCCCCAGCCGATGCCGAAGCCGACGGTGGAATGACCTGCTCGCCGGGAGCGGGTTCGGGGGCAGCTTCGGACATGCGTGCTGGTGGTTGGGGTCGACGGGTAGCGGTGTCCGCACAAAGGCAGGGTGACTTCTGCCGGCTTGTCTTAATGTACGCGCCCAGGCGCCGGGCAGGCACTGTCTGAATGCAAGCCTTGGGCCAACTACAATTCGCGCCCCTTTCCCCAGCACTTCCTCCCCGCACCCCGACCCCATGCACATCACCGTCAACCCGGACCTCAAAGCCTACATCGACCCCCTGACCCCGGACGAATTCGACGCGCTGGAGCGCAGCATCCTCGCCGAGGGCTGCCGCGACGCGCTGGTGCTGTGGGGCGAGGTGCTGGTGGACGGACACAACCGCTACGGCATCTGCCAGAAACACGGCTTGCCGTTTCAGACCGTGCAGAACACGCATTTCCAGTCGATGGAAGACGTGCACCTGTGGATGATCGACCAGCACCTGGGCCGGCGCAGCGTGTCGGATTTCCAGCGCGGTGTGCTGGCCTTGCGCAAGCGCGAGATCATGGCCGGACGGCGTTCTCGCTTTCTGGCCTCCACCCCCTCCCCCGACGACCTGCCGCCCGACGAGGCGCTGCCCGCCCCGACCCCGGACACACCCGCCGTACCGCCCGCCCGGCCGCTGCACAGCCGCGAAGACATCGCCAAGGCCGCGCGCCTGAGCAGCAGCCAGGTGGTGCAGATTGAAAAGATCCAGAAACAGGCCGCGCCCGAGCTGGTGGAAGCCTTGAAGGCCGGCGCGATTTCGCTCAACGCCGCGGCGGCGGTGGCCGGCCTGCCGGCCGAGGAGCAGGTGGCCGCTGCGCTCGCCGGCAAGGACGAACTCAAGCTCGCAGCCAAGCGCGCACGCGACGCACGCCGCAAGCCACCCGAGGCCGGTGACGAAGCAGCCACGCCCGCCCCGTCCGACGAGGTGGCCACCCTGCGCCTGAAAGTCGCCGGGCTGGAAGCCGACAACGCCGCGCTGCGCGACCAGGTGTCGGCCTTGCGCGCGCAGCTGGAAGCGCAGTCCGCCTGAGCCGCGGGCGCGGGCGCCCCGTGCCAGAATCACCCGCCAGAATCGGCTCCGCACCCTTCCGACAGCACCCCATGAAACTGCCCCACAAGCTCACCGGCATCGCGTTTGCCGCCTACATGGCCGGCATCATTGCCTTCGTGGTGAGCGCCGCGCTGGTCGCCATCAACTCGGGCCTGGGTGCGGGCTACCTGGCGCGCGTACTGCACGGCTACGCCGTGGCCTTCCCGGTCGCCTTCATCTGTGTGGTGATCTTCCGGCCCGTCGCACTCTTTCTGGTGAAGAAAACGGTGCACCCGCCGCCCACGGCCTGAGCCCACATCACGGCGTCGCGGGCACCACGCGCAGCACCCGACCGTTGGCGCTGTCGGTCAGCAGGTAGATCGCACCATCGGGCCCGGCGCGCACGTCGCGGATGCGCTCGCCCAGCTCCTGAAACAAGACCTCTTGCGTCCCCGGCACGCCGCCAGCCAGGGGCACACGGCGCACGCTGCGCTCTTTCAACGCCGCCACCAAAAAGCTGCCTCTCCACGCCGGAAACAGGGCACCGTCGTACCAGGCGAGGCCGGCCGGAGCGATCGACGGCGTCCACTCCACCAGCGCCGTCTGAATGCCCGGCAGGCTGCGGTAGGGCGTGATGCGGGCGTAGGTGTAGTCGATGCCACCCGTGGTCACGGGCCAGCCGTAGTTGGCGCCGGTTTCGATGCGGTTCAGCTCGTCGCCGCCGCGCGCGCCATGCTCGTGCGCGTACGGCACGCCGTCCACCACCACCATGCCCTGCGGGTTGCGGTGGCCGATGCTGTAGATCTCGGGCCGGGCATCCGTGCGCTGGCGAAACGGGTTGTCGGCCGGCACGCTGCCGTCGGGCTGGATGCGCAGCAGCTTGCCCAGGTGGGTGTGCAGCCGCTGTGCATCGGTGCGCTCGAGGTTGCCGTCGCCCATGCCGAACAGCAGACTGCCATCGGCCAGCCAGGCCATGCGGCCACCGAAATGCTGCGTCTCGGTCTTGGCCGGCTGCGACGTGAAGATGGGCTGCACGTCCAGCAACTGGCGGCCGTCGAAGCGGGCGCGCACCACACGCAGGTGGTTGGCCTCGGGTTGGCCATGGGCAAAGGACAGCAGCACGCGGCCATTGACCGCAAACCCCGGGTCCACCACCACATCGAACAGACCGGCCTGCCCACGCGCCAGCACCGCCGGCACGTGGGCCACCGGTTCAGGATGCAACTGCGGCCGGCCATCGGGCCCGGGCTCGATCACACGCAGCCGCCCCGGTCGCTCGGTCACCAGCATTCGACCACCGGGCAGAAAGGCCAGCGACCAGGGGTGTTCCAAGCCGCTGGCCACGGTCTCAACGCGATAACCCGCGGCTTGCGCCGACGTCACCAGGACCCATGCACCCACGAAGACAGCCAGCACGTATTTCATAATTCGAACGATTATGAGATCCCGCACCGCCAACGATCCCCCGACCCCACGCTGGACGCGGCATCTCGTGCCGCTGCTGCTGGCCTGGCTGCTCGCCAGCGTCTGGGGTTCGGTGGTGCAGACGCAGTGGAACCTGCAAGCGCTGCTGGACGTGGGCGTGGCCATCCCCATGGCCGAACGGGCACGAACCACCTGGCAAGACCTGATCGGCTTCGCCCCGGTCTACGCCGGCATCCTGGCGGCGGGCTGGCTGCCGGCGCTGCTCGTGGCAGCGTGGGTGGCGCGCCGCCGGCCCGCCTGGCGCGGCCCGCTGCTGGCGGCAGCCGCCGGGGCCGGCATGGTGGCCGCGGTGCGCACGGTGGATGCCGTGGCACCCATGCCGGTGTTCATCGACGCCACGCGCCACCTGCCCGGCCTGCTGGTGATGGCCGCCGGCGCTGTGCTGGCCGGCCTGCTTTACGCACGTCTCACAGCGCGCGCGGGGTGATGCCCGCCGCCACCGTGCCGGCGTTGTCCCACCCCCCGCCCAAAGCGCGCACCAGGCGCACCGTGGCCTGCTGCTGCGCCGCTTCCACGCGTTGCGCCTGGCGGCGGTTGAGCAGTTCGTTGCGGCGCGCGTCCAGCAGCTCCAGCTGGCTCACCAGCCCATTGCGGTAACGCGTCTCCGAGATCGCGCTGGCGCGCTGCGCGGCGCTCACGGCACGGCCTTGCGCCAGCGACTGCTGTTGCAGCAAGCGCAGCGCCGAGAGCTGGTCTTCCACCTCGCGCAGCGCGTTGAGCACCTGGCCGCGGTAGCTCGCCGCCGCCACATCGAACTGCGCCTGCGAACCTTGAACGCCGGCCTCGCGCCGCCCGCCGTCGAACAGCGGCATGGACAGCAAGGCGCCCACGCCCCAGGCGCGCGCGGACCACTTGAACAGATCGCCCAGCTCGGGCGACGCGAAGCCCGCCGCACCGGTGAGCGACACACTGGGGAACCACGCGGCCTGCGCCACGCCCACGCGGGCCTGCGCGGCCAGCAGCGAAGCCTGCGCGGCGGCCACGTCGGGCCGGCGCGCCAGCACGGTGGCGGGCACGCCGGCCGGGATCACGGGCAGCGTGCGCACCGCCGTGTCGGACGTGAGCGCAAAGCCCGACGCCGGTTCACCCAGCAGCACGGCCAGCGCGTGTTCCAGCTCGGCGCGCGCACGGTCCAGTGCAATCACCTCGGCCTCGGTGGCGGCGAGTTCGGTCTCGATGCGGATCACGTCGAGCTCGGCCACATCACCCGCCTCGAAGCGGCGTTGCGTGAGGCGCAGCGTGTCGGCGTAGGCCGTGGCGGTGTCCTGGATCAGTGTGCGTTCGGTGTCGGTGGCGCGAAGCGCCAGGTAGGTTTGTGCCACCTCGGCCTGCACCAGCAGCCGGGTGCTCTGCAGCAAGGCCTCGCGCGATTGCGCATCGAGCGCGGCGGCGTCCTGGGCGCGCGACAGGCGTCCGAACAGGTCGGGTTCGTACGACAGGCTCAAGCCGGTCTGCAGCAGCGTGGCCGGGGCCGATCCGCCGGCGGTGTTGGCGCCGGCTCCGCGGTCGGCGGCAGCGCCCACACCGATCTGCGGTGCGCGGTCGGCCTGCGCACCGCGCACCAACGCACGGGCCTGGGCCAGCCGCGCCGCGGCTTCCTGAATGCCGGTGTTGCCCGAACCGGCGCGCTCGACCAACTGGTCAAGCACGGGGTCGTTGAAGGCCTTCCACCAGGTGCCGCGGCTCTGTGCCTCGGCGGGCTGGACGGTGGTCCACTGTTCGGCTTGGGACGCCTGTTCCTTGAACTGCGGTGGCGCCTCGACCGACGTCGGCAGGCTCGGCAGCGCGGTGGCGCAACCCGCCAGCACCAGGGCGGCGACCAGGGGCAGCAGGCGATGGATGTTTTTCATGGGGTTTCCTTCAATGGGTCAACGGGGCGGCGGGCACGGGACGGGCGTTGCCGCCGCCACCGGTGGCGAAGCCCTCGACGTGCGGAACCTCGCCGTGCTGGCGCAGCGGCCGGTTGCCGGCGAGCTGGCGCAGCAGCACATAGAACACCGGCGTGAGGAACAGGCCGAAGGCGGTGACACCGATCATTCCGGCGAACACGGCCACGCCCATGGCCGAGCGCATCTCGGCGCCCGCGCCAGTGGCCAGCACGAGAGGCAGCACACCCATCACGAACGCCAGCGAGGTCATGAGGATGGGGCGCAGGCGCAGGCGGCTGGCCTCGATGGCGGCCTGTATGGGTGTGCGCCCGGCAAACTCGAGCTCGCGCGCGAACTCCACGATCAGGATCGCGTTCTTCGCCGACAGCCCCACCAGCACGATCAGCCCGATCTGCGTGAACACGTTGTTGTCACCCCCGTCCAGCCACACGCCGGTCATGGCCGCGAGCAGGCCCATGGGCACGATCAGGATGATGGACAGCGGCAGCGTGAGGCTTTCGTACTGCGCGGCCAGCACCAGGAACACCAGCAGGATGGCCAGCGGGAACACCCACAGCGCGGAGTTGCCGGCCAGGATTTCCTGGTAGGTGAGCTCGGTCCACTCGAAGCCGATGCCTTGTGGCAGCGTCTCGGCGGCAATGCGCTCGATCGCGTCCTGCGCCTGGCCCGACGAGAAGCCGGGCGCGGGGCCGCCGTTGATGTCGGCCGAGAGGTAGCCGTTGTAGCGCATGGCGCGCTCGGGACCGAAGCTCGAATTGACCTTCATCAGCGCCGAGAGCGGCACCATTTCGCCCGAGGTGGAGCGCACCTTGAGCAGGCCCACGTCTTCGGCGCGCGCACGGAACGGCGCATCGGCCTGGGCGCGCACGCTGTAGGTGCGGCCGAACTGGTTGAAGTCGTTCACGTACAGGCTGCCGAGGTAGATCTGCATGGTGTCGAAGATGTCGGTCACCGGCACGCCGAGCTGGCGCGCCTTGGTGCGGTCGATGTCGGCGTAGAGCTGCGGCACGTTGACCTGCCAGCTGGTGAACATGCCGGCGAGTTCGGGCGTCTGGTACGCCTTGGCCATGAAGGCTTTCACGGCCGCGTCCATCGCCTCGAAACCCAGCGAGGCCTTGTCTTCCAGCTGCAGCTTGAAGCCGCCCGTGGTGCCCAGACCCGCCACCGGCGGCGGCGGGAACATCACGATGAAGGCGTCCTGGATCTGGCCGTAGGCCTGGTTCAGCTGGCCGGCGACGGCGCCACCGCTCTGGTCGGCGCGTTTGCGCTCGGCAAAGGGCTTGAGCGTGGCGAACACGATGCCGGAGTTCGAACTGTTGGTGAAGCCGTTGATGGACAGGCCGGGGAAAGCGATGGCGTCTTCCACGTTCGGGTTCTGCCGGGTGATCTCGCCCATGCGCTGGATCACGTCTTCCGTGCGGTCCAGCGTGGCGCCATCGGGCAACTGCGCGAAACCGATCAGGTACTGCTTGTCCTGCGCGGGCACGAAGCCGCTGGGCACCGCCTTGAACAGGCCGAAGGTCACCCCCACCAGCGCGAGGTAGATCACCATCATCAGCGCCTTGCGCGAGATGACACGCCCCACGCCGCCACTGTAGGCCTCGGAGCCGCGGTTGAACAGGCGGTTGAAGCCCCGGAACAGGCCACCGAAGACACGGTCCATGCCGCGCGTGAGCGTGTCCTTCGGCGCGTCGTGCCCGCGCAGCAGCAAGGCGGCGAGCGCGGGCGACAGCGTGAGCGAGTTGATCGCCGAGATCACGGTGGAGATCGCGATGGTCACCGCGAACTGTTTGTAGAACTGACCGGTGAGGCCGCTGATGAAGGCCAGCGGCACGAACACCGCGACCAGCACCAGCGCAATGGCGATGATGGGACCCGACACCTCTTTCATCGCGCGGTAGGTCGCGTCGCGCGGCGACAGGCCGGCCTCGATGTTGCGCTCCACGTTCTCCACCACCACGATGGCGTCGTCCACCACGATGCCGATGGCCAGCACGAGGCCGAACAGCGAGAGCGCGTTGATCGAAAAGCCCAGCAGGTGCAGCACGGCAAACGTGCCCACCACCGACACCGGCACCGCCAGCAGCGGAATGATGGAGGCGCGCCAGGTCTGCAGGAACAGGATCACCACCAGCACCACGAGCGCGATGGCTTCGAGCAAGGTCATGACCACCGAGTCGATGGAGGCGCGCACGAACTGCGTGGGGTCGTAGGCGATGCGGTACTCGACGCCTTCGGGCATGTTTTTCTGCAGCTCCAGCATGGTCGCGCGCACCTGGGCCGAGATCTCCAGCGCGTTGGAGCCCGGCGCCTGGAACACGCCCATGCCCACCGCGGGCTTGTTGTTGAGCAGCGAGCGCAGCGAGTAGTCGGCCGCGCCCATCTCCAGCCGCGCAATGTCGCGCAGGCGGGTCACGGCGCCGTCGGCACCGGTCTTGACGATGATGTCGCCGAACTCTTCTTCGGTCTGCAGGCGGCCCTGGGCGTTGATGGACAACTGCATGTCCACCCCCGGCAGGCCGGGTGAGGCGCCGACCACACCAGCGGCGGCCTGCACGTTCTGGCCACGGATGGAGGCCACCACGTCGCTGGCCGAAAGTCCACGCTGCGCGACCTTCTGCGGGTCGAGCCAGACGCGCATGGAGTAGTCACCCCCGCCGAAGATCTGCACCTGGCCCACGCCTTCGATGCGCGCGAGCCGGTCCTTCACGTTCAGCACCGCGTAGTTGCGCAGGTAATTGATGTCGTAGCGGTCGTTGGGCGAGACCAGGTGCACCACCATCGTGATGTCGGGCGAGCTCTTGACGGTGGTCACACCCAGGCGACGCACCTCCTCGGGCAGCCGTGGCTCGGCCTGCGAGACGCGGTTCTGCACCAGCTGCTGGGCCTTGTCGGGGTCGGTGCCGAGCTTGAAGGTGACGGTGAGCGTCATCACCCCGTCCGTCGTGGCCTGGCTGCCCATGTAGAGCATGCCTTCCACGCCGTTGATGGATTCCTCCAGCGGCGTGGCCACGGTCTCGGCAATCACCTTGGGGTTGGCGCCCGGGTACTGGGCGCGCACCACCACCGAGGGCGGCGCCACGTCGGGGTACTCGGAGATCGGCAGGCCGCGCAAGGCGACCAGGCCGGCGATCAGGATCAGCAGCGAGAGCACGCCCGCGAAGATCGGCCGATCGATGAAGAATTTCGAGAGGTTCATGGTGTTCTCTTCAATCGCACGACGGCTCAGGACCTGGCCACGGAAACGGGTGCGTTCATGGGGACATCCTGCGGCTGCACCACGTCACCGGGGCGCACACGCTGCAAACCGTTGACCACGATGCGCTCCCCGGATTTCAGGCCGCTCAGCACGGTGCGCAGCCCGTCCACCGAAGCGCCCAGCGTGACTTCGCGGTACTCGGTCTTGTCGCCCTCGCCCACCACCAGTACGTACTTCTTGTTCTGGTCGGTGCCCACCGCACGTTCGCTCACGAGCAGGGTGCGCGCGGTCTGCGGCTGGCCCATGCGGATGCGGGCGAACTGCCCGGGCATCAGGCTGCCGTCCTTGTTGTCGAAAACGGCGCGCACGCGCACCGTGCCGCTGGCCGGGTCCACCTGGTTGTCGATCAACTGGAGCTGGCCGCTGTAAGGCGTGTCGGTGGTGGCCGACGTGCCCATCTCCACGGGGATGCGCTCCACCGCGGGCCGGTTGCCACCCGGCAGGCCCTTGAGCGCGCGGGTCACGGTGGACTCGTCGGCGTCGAAGCTGGCGTAGATAGGGCTGACCGACACCAGCGTGGTGAGCACGGGTGCACCCGGGCCGGCGGCGACCAGGTTGCCCACGGTCACCTCCAGCCGGCCGATGCGCCCGGCCACCGGCGCACGCACCTGGGTGTAGCCCAGGCTCAGGCGGCTGCTCTGCAGCTGGGCTTGCGCGGCCTTGAGGTTGGCCTCGGCTTCGCGCAGCGCGCTCTCGCGGTCGTCCAGCTCGCGCCGCGCAATCGCCTTGTCTTCCCACAGGCGGCTGGCCCGCGTCAGCTCGTTGCCGGCATGCGTCACGCGCGCTTGTGCCGCCACGGTTTGTGCGTCGGCGCGCGCCACGTCCGCCTCATAGGGTGCGGGGTCGATGGAGATGAGCAGGTCGCCCTTGCCCACCAGCGCGCCTTCGCGGAAATGCGTGGCCTGCACCACCCCGGCCACCCGCGAACGGATGTCCACCCGCTCCACCGCCTCCAGGCGGCCGGAGAACTCTTCCCAGGCGGCGATGTCACTCTCGGTCACGGTGGCCACGGACACCGGCGCAGGCGGTGGAGCACCGGCGGGTGCGCTGGCCCGGGCGACGCCGGCTTCCTGCAGAAGCGCGATCCCTGCGAGGGTGACGACGGCCAGGGCTGCGGCGGCGGGCCACCAGAGGCGGCGCTTGAAAGTGGGCAAGTTGGGCATGGTTTTTCCTTTTTGAGGGCGAACGAAGCCGCCCCCGGTGGGTGACCGGGGTTGGCATTTCAGGGGTGGAGGGAAAGGGGACGCGGGCCGTCAGGACGGCGGCGGGGTCGCAGGCGGGGGCGTGGCGGCCTGGAAGAACGCTCTGACATGTTCGCGCACCTCGCCGGCGCACGGACATGCTTCTGTAGGCGACTCCGTCAGCGAGTCGGGCCAGCCGGTGGACGACGGCAACACGCCGCTGTGCACGGCAATGCCCGCCTCGCGCAGGCGTTCGGCATACGCCAGTGCTTCGTCGCGCATCGGATCGTCACCGCCGGTGAGGATGAGCGCGGGCGGCAGGCCGGTGAGGCGCTGCGCGCGGGCGGGCACGGCGTAGGGGTGCTCGGCGTCCATGGGGCCGCGCAGGTACTGCTGCCAGCCGGCCATCCATTTGCAACCGGTGGCCGTGCCCATGGTCTGGCGCAGCGAGGCGGTGGCGTTACATGGGTCCAGCATGGGCGCCACCAGGATCTGCCCGGCCAGCGGCGGGTGGGCGCGGTCGCGCACCATGAAGGCCACGGCGGCCGCGAGGTTGCCGCCGGCTTCTTCGCCCGCCACAAACAGCGGTGCGCCCGTGCCGGCCAGGCGGGTGCGCTGCTTGTGCAGCCATTCCAGCGCCGCGTAGCCGGCCTCCACCGCGTCGGGGAAACGGTGCGCGGGCGCCAGCGGGTAGGCCAGCGAAGCCACCACCGCGCCCGAGCTGGCCAGCAGCTCGGCCAGGCAGGCGCCGCTGTCCAGGTCGCCCGAGACAAAGGCGCCGCCGTGGAAGTGCAGCACCAGCGGGACCGCGCCGCCGTGCGGCTTCTTGCCCCAGACGCGCAGTTCCAGCGGTGGCGTGCCCGGCACCGACAAGGTCTGTGTCGGTGCCGGCGGGACGAAGGTGGACGTAGTGGAAACCATGGACTGGACTATAGGCATGCGCTTGATGCGGATAAAGCCCTCTGCCACCCCTTGTCTGTTTCCATTGGATGAACAATCCGCCCACAAAACAGCAGATGGTGGGGTGAGGGCATGGATCAGATTCAATCGATACGCGTGTTTGCGCGGGTCGTGGAGGCCGGCACCTTCACCAAGGCGGCGGAGTCGCTGGACCTGCCCAAGGGCACGGTGACCAAGCTGGTGCAGCACCTGGAGGCGCGCCTGAAGGTCAAGCTGCTCAACCGCACCACGCGGCGCGTGACCGTCACGCCCGATGGCGCGGCCTACTACGAGCGCACGGCGCGCGTGCTCAACGACCTGGACGACATCGAGGCCAGCATGACCAACGCGCAGGCCAAGCCCAGCGGGCGCCTGCGCGTGGACGTGGGCACCTCGGTGGCGCGCGAGCTCATCATTCCCGCGCTGGCCGACTTCTACCGCCGATACCCCGACATCCAGCTCGACCTGGGCGTGACCGACCGCTCGGTGGACCTGCTGGCCGACAACGTGGACTGCGTGATCCGCGGCGGTGAGCTGCTCGACCAGTCGCTCGTGGCGCGGCGCGTGGCCAACGTGCCGCTGGTGGCGGTGGCCTCGCCCGCCTACCTCAAAGCGCACGGCACACCCACGCACCCGGAGCAACTGGAGAACGAACACGCCGTGGTGAACCACTTCTCCACCCGCACCGGGCGCCACTACCCGAACGAATTCGAGAAGGACGGCCAGTTGCTGGAAATCTCAGGCCGCCACAAGCTCGCCCTGAACGAGAGCAACGCGGTGACCACCGCGGTGCTGGCGGGCCTGGGCATCGCGCAGGTGCCCACTTTCACCGCCGAGCCGCTGATCCAGCGCGGCGAGCTGGTGCCGGTGCTCCGCGACTGGACGGGCCCGGTGATTCCGCTCTACGTGGTCTACCCCCCGAACCGCCACCTGAGCGCGAAGGTGCGGGCGTTTGTGGAGTGGGTTGCGGAGCTGTTCTCACAGCATCCGCAGCTGGTGCGCTGACCGCCCCGCCAGGCCCAGGGGCCACCGGGGCCGCGCGGTGGCGATCCCATAAGATGTAGCCCCTCACTGAAGCCGGGTCGGGCGAACTGTCCATCGGCCCTTCAGCCCCGGACAACCCACCTGTAAGCCGTTGATGCACAAGGAATCCGCCCTCGAGGCGCAGGTGCCCGCAGACCTGTCTTCGCACACCCCCATGATGCAGCAGTACTTTGGCCTGAAAGCCGGGTACCCGAACACGCTGCTGTTCTACCGCATGGGCGATTTTTACGAGCTGTTCTTTGCCGACGCCGAAAAGGCCGCGCGCCTGCTCGACATCACGCTCACCCAGCGCGGCCAGTCGGGTGGCCAGCCGGTCGTGATGGCCGGCGTGCCCTTCCATTCGGTCGACACGTATCTGGCGCGGCTGATCAAGCTGGGCGAGTCGGTCGCCATCTGCGAGCAGGTGGGCGACGTGGCCACGTCCAAAGGGCCGGTGGAACGCAAGGTGGTGCGCGTGGTCACGCCAGGCACGCTGACCGACAGCGAACTGCTGTCCGACAAGACCGAGGCGGTGCTCATGGCGGTGCACCCCGGCGCGCGCACCGGCTGTGGCCTGGCCTGGATGTCGGTCACGCAGGGCATCGTGTTCCTCGCGCAGTGCGCCAGCGACGAACTCGCAGACTGGGTGGCGCGCGTGAACCCGGGTGAACTGCTCTACAGCGCCGACACCTCCACCGCATTCGAGAAGACCGTGCTGGCCCTGGCCAGCGCCACCAACGGCCAACGCATGGTGGCGGTTCTGCGCCCGGCCTGGGCGTTCGACGCCGGCCTGGGCCAGCGCAAGCTGCTGGAGCAGTTGCAGGCCGCCAGCCTGTCCGCATGGGATGCACAAGACCTGACGGATGCCCACGCCGCCGCGTCCGCACTCCTCAACTACGCCGAACACACGCAAGGCCGCGCGCTCAGCCACGTCAAGAGCCTGCAGGTGGCGCGCAGCGGCGAGCTGATCGACCTGCCGCAGAACACCCGGCGCAACCTTGAACTCACGCAGACCCTGCGCGGCGAGACCAGCCCCACGCTGTTCTCGCTGCTCGACGTGTGCTGCACCGGCATGGGCAGCCGCGCGCTGCGCAGCTGGCTGCTGGAACCCCGGCGCGACCGCGCCCAGGCGCGCGGCCGGCTGGCCGCCATCACCACCCTGCGCGGGGGCCTGTGGCAGGGGCTGCGCGCTTCGCTCAAGGGCGCGAGCGACGTGGAACGCATCACCGCGCGCACGGCCTTGCGCCAGGTCAAGCCACGCGAGCTGGTGGGCCTGGGCCAGACGCTGGAGCGCGCGCGGCAACTCGCTCGCCAGCTCGGCCCGCAGGAGCCCGGCGGATTGCTGCACGGCATCGGCACCCACCTCACACCGCCCGAGGGCTGCGCCGGGCTGCTGCGCGCCGCCCTGCTCACTGAGCCCGCCGCGCTGGTGCGCGACGGTGGCGTGATCGCCGACGGGTTCGATGCCGAGCTCGACGAGCTGCGCGCCATCCAGACCAATTGCGACGGATTCCTGATCGAGCTGGAGCAGCGCGAGCGCGCACGCACCGGCATCACCAACCTGCGGGTGCAGTTCAACAAGGTGCACGGCTTCTACATCGAAGTCACGCAGGGCCAGGCGGCCAAGGTGCCCGACGACTACCGCCGCCGCCAGACGCTCAAGAACGCAGAACGTTTCATCACGCCCGAACTCAAGGCGTTTGAAGACAAGGCGCTCTCGGCACAAGACCGGGCGCTGGCGCGCGAGAAGTGGCTGTACGAGCAGTTGCTCGACCAGCTGCAGGCCTTCATTGCGCCGCTCACGCAGCTGGCGCGCGCCATGGCCGCGCTCGACGCGCTGTGCGCGCTGGCCGAGCGTTCGCTCACGCTCAACTGGAGCGCACCGCAGTTCGTGCCCGAACCCTGCATCGACATCCGTGGCGGGCGCCACCCGGTGGTGGAAGCGCGGCTGAACGAAACCAATGGCGGCAGCTTCATCGCCAACGACACGGTGCTCGGCCCCAAGCAGCGCATGCAGGTGATCACCGGCCCCAACATGGGCGGCAAGAGCACCTACATGCGCCAGGTGGCGGTGATCGTGCTGCTGGCCAGCATGGGCAGCTTTGTGCCGGCGGCGGCCTGCCGGCTCGGCCCCGTCGACGCCATCCACACCCGCATCGGCGCGGCCGACGACCTGGCCAACGCGCAGTCCACTTTCATGGTGGAGATGACCGAAGCCGCGCAGATATTGCATGCGGCGACACCCGAGAGCCTGGTGCTGATGGACGAGATCGGCCGCGGCACCTCCACCTTCGACGGCCTGGCGCTGGCCGGCGGCATCGCCACCCACCTGCACGACAAGTCGCGCGCCTTCACGCTGTTCGCCACCCACTACTTCGAACTGACCGAATTCCCGGCCGGCCACCACGCGGCGGTGAACGTGCATGTGAGCGCTGTGGAAGCGGGTGGCAAGGCGGGTGGCATCGTCTTTTTGCACCAGATCGAGCCCGGCCCGGCCAGCCGCAGCTACGGCATCCAGGTGGCGCGGCTGGCCGGTGTGCCCGCCGGCGTGGTGCAGCACGCGCGCCACGCCCTGGCCGCGCTGGAGGCGCAGAGCGAGGAAAGCCGCAGCCAGGTCGACCTGTTTGCGCCGCCACCTGCGACACTGGAAGCCGACGCGCACCCGCTGCAAAGCGCGCTGGACCGCATCGACCCCGACACCCTGAGCCCGCGCGAAGCGCTGGAGCAGCTCTACACACTGAAAAAACTGGCCTCCTCATCATGACTTACTGCGTCGCTGTCAAGCTCAACGCCGGCATGGTCTTCCTGTCCGACTCGCGCACCAACGCGGGCCTCGACCAGATCAGCACCTTCCGGAAAATGATCGTTTACGAAAAGCCGGGCGACCGCTTCATGTGCCTGCTCTCGGCCGGCAACCTGAGCGTCTCGCAATCGGTGCGCGAGATCCTGCAGGTGGAACAGCTCGAAGATGTGGATGGAGGCGAGCCCATCACCATCTGGAACGCCAGGAGCATGTTCGACGCCGCGCGCGTGCTGGGCGCGGCCGTGCGCCACGTGTACGAACGCGACGGCGATTCCCTGCAGCGCGCCGGTGTGGAGTTCAACGTGTCCATGATCTTCGGCGGCCAGATCCAGGGCGAAGGCATGCGCCTGTTCCAGGTCTATTCGGCTGGCAACTTCATTGAAGCCACGTCGGAAACGCCGTTCTTCCAGGTCGGTGAATCCAAGTACGGCAAGCCCGTGCTCGACCGCGTCATCACCCCCGAAACCCCGCTGGACGAAGCCGCCAAGTGCGTGCTGGTGTCGATGGACTCCACGCTCAAGTCCAATCTGTCTGTGGGCCTGCCGCTGGATCTGGTGGTGTACGAAGCCAACCAGCTGCAGTCGGACAAGATCACCTGCATCGACCACGAAAACCCCTACTTCCGCATGCTGCACAACACCTGGGGCCAGAAGCTGCGCGAGGTGTTCGACAGCATTGAACACCCGACCTGGGACGGCTCGCACACCGATGTGCCCTTGCTGAGCACCGGTCCCCATTGTCAGCCGTTGCGAAAGATCACGAACGCCCGGGAAAAGCTGATCTGAACATGTCGTTGATCGTTTTTTCCCACGCCAACAGCTTTCCCGCCAGCACCTACCGCGTCCTCTTCAAGTCCCTGCGCGCCCGCGGCCACGCGGTGCGGGCGGTGGACAAGTTTGGTCACGACCCGCAGTACCCCGTCACCAGCAACTGGCCGCACCTGGTGCAGCAGCTCGCCGACTTTGCCGCGCCCGAGATCGAAGCACACGGCCAGGGGGCCTGGCTGGTGGGCCATTCGCTGGGCGGCTTTTTGAGCCTGATGTGCGCCGCGCGCCACCCGCAACTGGGCGGGCACGCGGTGCGCGGTGTGGTGCTGATCGATTCGCCGGTGCTCGGCGGCTGGCGCGCGCGCACGCTGGAGCTGATCAAGCGCACCCAGCTGGTGGGTTCGGTCTCGCCCGGCAAGATCAGCCACAAGCGGCGCAACACCTGGCCCGACGCCGACGCGGCACACGCGCATTTCGCCAGCAAGAAGGCGTTTGCCGCCTGGGACCCGCAGGTGCTGCAGGACTACATCGACCACGGCACCCGCGATGCCGCCGACGCGCGCGGCCAGCAGCACCGCACGCTGGACTTCAACCGCGAGGTCGAGACCGCCATCTACAACACGCTGCCGCACAACCTGGACCGCCTGCTGCGACGCCACCCCTTGCAATGCCCGGTCGGGTTCATCGGCGGCACGCGCTCGCTGGAGATGAAGCAGGTCGGCATGGCGATGACGCACCGGCTGGTGGGCAAACGCCACCCCGAGCGCATGGCCATGATCGAAGGCAGCCACCTGTTCCCGATGGAGCAGCCGCTGGAGACCGCCGCCGCCATCGACACGATGCTGCAATCGCTGCAAGGCAAAACGTGAACCGGGGCGGGTTCACGTCGCCGAGGGGGCTCCGGTCCGGTATAACCCTTTTTGGAACAGCCGCCTCCGCACCAGTCCATTCCATGTGTCCGACCCCATGACGCCTCCCTCCCCACCGGGCAGCCCCTTGCAAAGGGTGTGGCAGCGCTTGGCAGAATGGCAGCCCGACAGCCACAGCATCTGGACGCGGCTGGCCGTGGCGCTGGTGATCACCATGCTGGCGGCCTGGATGCGGGTGGCGCTGGCGCCGGCCGAGTCGGGCGGGCGCTTCATCACCCTCTCGCTTGCTGCAGCCGTCTCCGCGCTCTACGGCGGCTTTCGTGTCGGCATGTTCAGCACGGTGGTGGGCATGCTGGCAATCAACTTCGTGCTGGTCAAGCCCTACTTCAGCTTCGCCTTCGAGAACCCGGTCGAAGCCTTCTGGCTCAACCTGTGGCACCTGCTCACGCAGCTCGTGGTGGTGGGCGCCATCGCCCTGATGCAGAGGCAAAACCGCCACCTGCGCGAGGCCACGGCGCTCATCCAGCAAGGCAAACAGCAGCTGGAGGACACCTTCGAGCAAGGCGCCACCGGCATGACCCACAGCCACCTCAACGGCGAGTGGATCCGCATCAACCAGACCTATTGCGACATCTTCGGCTACACCAAGGCCGAGATGATGACGATGCATTTCCGGGACTTCACCCACCCGGAAGACCTGGAAGTCGACCTCGCCCAGTTCCACCGCGCTCTCAACGACGAGATCCACCACTACAGCTTCGAGAAGCGCTACATCCACAAGCAGGGTCACGTGGTCTGGGCCTACCTCACGATCTCGCTGGTGCGCAAGGCCTCGGGCGAGGCCGACTACGTGATCGCCGTGGTGCAGGACATCAGTGCCCTCAAGCACGCCGAGCAGGCCCTGCGCACCAGCGAGCATCTGCTGCGCCAGGCGCACGAACTCGCCGGCCTGGCGAGCTGGCAGGCCGACGTGGCCAAGCGCCGTTTCACCACGCTGTCGGGTTCGCACGAGACCCTGGGGCTGCCGCAGGCCGAGTTCACCGACACCGAGCTGCTCGCCATCACCCACCCCGACGACCGACCCCACGTGCTGCGCCAGTGGGCGCTGGCGGTGCAGGGCAAGGCGGTTTACGACATCGAGTACCGCATCAGGTACGGCGGCGAATGGCACTGGTTCACTGTGCGCGCCGAGTTCGAGCGCGATGCCCACGGCCGCGCCGTGCGCGCCCTGGGTGTCACGCGCGATGTGACCGAGCGCAAGCGCAACGAGATGGAGATCCAGCAGCTCAACGCCTCGCTGGAGCATCGCATCGACGCGCGCACGCGCGCCCTGAAGGCCGCGTACGACGAGCTGGAGAGTTACTCCTATGCGGTGGCGCACGACCTGCGTTCACCGCTGCGCATCATCAACGGCTTTGCCCAGGCCCTGCGCGAAGACAACCCCAAGCTCGACGCGGACAGCCGGGCCCATCTGGAGCGCATCATGGGCGCCAGCAAAAAGATGGGCGAACTCATCGACGGCCTGCTCACGCTGTCGCAGTTCTCGCGCGGCGAGCTGCAGCGAAAGCCGGTCAACATCAGCAACATCGCCAACCGCCTGCTGGATGAGTTCGCCAGCGCCGACCCGCAGCGCGACGTGCGCTGGGAGATCGAACCCGACCTCAACGCCATGGCCGATCCGCCCCTGGTCGAGGCGCTCATGCAGAACCTGCTGAACAACGCCTGGAAATACACCGCGAAGACGCCGCAGGCGGTGATCCGTGTCTATGCCCAAGACGTCAATGGCCAGACCCGTTTCTGCGTGAGCGACAACGGCGCGGGTTTCGACATGGCGCGCGCGAACAAGCTGTTCCAGCCGTTTCAGCGCCTGCACATGCCGCACGAGTTCGCGGGTCTGGGCATCGGCCTGGCCACCTCGCTGCGCATCGTGCAGCGCCACGGCGGTGGCCTGGCGGCCACCGGTGAGCCGGGCAAAGGCGCCATGTTCTGCTTCAGTCTCTACGCACCCTTGACAGCCTGAGCGTAGGTCGCGGTCACTCGTGCCGCAGTGCCTGGATCGGCAGCAGCCGGGACGCCCGACGCGCCGGGTAGAAGCCGAAGAACACGCCCACCAGCGCCGAAAAGCCCGCCGCCAGCACGATGGAGTTGAGCGTCATGCTCACCTGCCAGCCCGCGAACTGCGCTGTGGCCCAGGTGGCCAGGGCGCCCAGCAGCACACCGATGGCGCCTCCCATGAGGCTGAGCGTCACGGCCTCGATCAGGAACTGCGAGAGGATGTCGCGCCCGCGCGCACCCACCGCCATGCGCAGGCCGATCTCGCGCGTGCGCTCGGTCACACTGACCAGCATGATGTTCATGATGCCGATGCCGCCCACGATCAGGCTCACGCCGGCCACCGCCGAGAGCAGCAGCGTCATGACCTGGCTCGAAGCCTCCTGCGCCTGCAACATCTCGGTGAGGTTGCGGATGCGGAACGGCTCGTCGCCCTCGACCTGCACCCGCATGCGCTGGCGCAGCAGCTCGCGGATGTTGTCCTCCGCGGCTTTCATGTCGTGACCGTCGCGCACCTTCACCGAGATGCTGCCCACGCGTTTGAGCCGCCCCGCGGCGTCGCCCTGCACGCGGTTGCGAAACGTGCTGATGGGCACGATGGCCACGTCGTCCTGGTCCGAGCCCCAGGAGTTCTGGCCCTTGCGCTCCAGCACGCCGATCACGGTCATCGGCACGTTGCGCAGGCGGATCACCTGGTCCACCGGGTCCTGGTCGCCGAACAGTTCTCGCGCCACGGTCTGCCCGATCAGCACCACCTTGGCCGCGCCCTGCACCTCGCCGGCCTCGAACAGGCGGCCCGAAGCCAGCGGCCAGTCGCGCGCCTCGAGGTAGTCGTTGGTGGTGCCGAACACCGGCGTGCTCCAGTTGGTGCCGCCAAACACCGCCTGCACGGTGGCACGCGAACTCGGCGCGGCCACCTGCACCTCGGGCACCTCCAGCGCGATCGCCAGCGCATCGGCTTCGGTGAGGGCCTGGCTGGTCTGCGCGCCCTGGCGCACGCCGCCGGTGTTCGCCGTGCCGGGCAGCACCAGCATCACGTTGGCACCCAGCACTTTCATGTGTTCCTGCACACGCTCGGTGGCGCCCTGCCCGATCGCGATCATGGTGATGACCGATGCCACACCGATGATGATGCCCAGCATGGTGAGCAGGCTGCGCAAGGGGTTGGCCAGCAAGGCCCGCCAGGCGCTGCGCATGGCCGCCAGTGCGTTCATGCCGCCACCACCGGCGCCGCGCGGCCGGCCTGGGCTGCGTCCTCGTGCAGTTGGCCGTCGCGAAACACCAGGCGGCGTCGCGCCCAGTCGGCGATCTCGTGTTCGTGCGTGACCAGCACCACCGTGATGCCCTGGGCGTTGAGTCCGGCCAGCAGGCCCATCACGTCTTCGCTGGTGTGGGTGTCGAGCGCGCCGGTGGGCTCGTCGGCCAGGATCAGCTGGGGCTGGTTGACCAGCGCACGCGCAATCGCCACACGCTGCTGCTGGCCACCCGAGAGCTCGGCCGGCGTGTGGCCGGTGCGGTCCCCCAGGCCCACGCGTTCCAGCGCTTCGCGGGCGCGCCGCTGCCGCTCGGCCGTGGGCACACCGGCGTACACCATGGGCAGCTCCACGTTCTCCAGCGCGCTGGTGCGCGGCAGCAGGTTGAACTGCTGGAACACAAAACCGATGCGCCGGTTGCGCACAGCGGCCAGCGCGTCGGCGCTCATGTGCTGCACCGCTTCGCCAGCCAGGCGGTACTCGCCGCCATCGGGCAGGTCCAGGCAACCCAGGATGTTCATCAGCGTGGACTTGCCCGAACCGGACGGGCCCATGATGGCCACGAACTCACCGGCCTCGATGTCGAGCGACACGCCCGCCAGCGCATGCACCGCGTGGCCACCCATGCGGTAGGTCTTGGTGAGGGAGCGGGCTTCGATGAGGGCCATGGTGGTGAGCTGCGCGACGTTCAGAACGACATTCGCGGGCCGCTGGTGCGCCGGCTGCTGGCGGGCGCGGTGACACCCGTGATCACTTGCGCGCCTTCGACCAGCACGCCCGCCTCGGACGAGTCGGGCGGCACCAGCAGTTCGGTGGCCGTGCCGTCGCTCACGCCCAGGCGCACCGGGTAGGCCACGGGCTGGCCTTGATCGTTCAGCAGATGGATGCGACCGGCTCGGCCCGGAGCCACCGCAGGGGCATCGGTGGGGCCAGCGGCTGCTGTGGTCGGCTCCAGGCCCGGCACCCGCACGCGCAGCGCCGCGTTCGGCACCTTCAGCACGTTCGCGCGCGATTCGGTCACCACGCGCACATTGGCCGTCATGCCCGGCAGCAAACGGCCCGACTCGTTGGCGAACCGCACCACCGCCACGTAGGTCACCACGTTGGACACGTTGGTGGCGGCCTTGCGCACCTGGCGCACTTCGCCCTCGAAGGTCTGGCCCGGGAACGCATCCACGGTGAAGCGCGCTTTCAGCCCCGGCCGGATGCGGCCCACGTCGGCCTCGTCGATGCTGGCGTCCACCTGCATGTCGGAGAGGTTTTGTGCGATCACGAACAGCTCGGGCGCCTGCAGGCTGGCGGCCACCGTCTGGCCCTTTTCCACCGTGCGCTTGATCACGATGCCGTTGACCGGCGAGGTGATGCGCGTGCGCGAGAGGTCGATGCGGGCTTGCGCCAGCGCGGCCTCGCGCTGCGCCACATTCGCCTGCGCGCTGTGGATCTGCGCCTCGCTCACGCCCACCAGCGCCTGCACCGCACGCAGCGACTCTTGTGCCGAGATCAGCACGGCGCGCGTGCGATCGGCCTCGCTCTGCGCAATGAAACCCTGCGCGACCAGGCTCAGGTTGCGCTCGTGCGTGCGCTGCGCTTCGGCCAGGTCGGATTGCACGCGCGACACATTGGCCCGGCTCGACGCCGCATTGGCCACCGCAATCGCCACCGCCGCGCGCGCCGCGTTCACGTCGGCCTGCGCGGAGCTCACGCGGTACTCGAAGGTCTGGGGGTCGATCTCGGCGATCAACTGGCCGGCCTTCACCTCGGTATTGAAGTCCACATACACCGCGCGCACCTGGCCCGACACCTGCGTGCCCACCGACACCTGCGTGACCGGGTTCACCGTGCCGCTGGCCGACACACTGACCTGCATGCCGCCCCGCTCGATGGGCGCGGTGCGGTATTGCACGGCCGCCTGCGCGCTGCGCTGGCTCCACCACCAGGCGCCAGCCGCCACCAGGGCCAGCACCACCACACCTGTCATCCACTGCGATCTTTTCATGGGGAGATTGTAGGAATGGCGAGCGCAGCAAACGGGCCGTGGGGGATCTGCCCGCTGCGTTTCGCGCCGTGCTGCGGGCGTTTCGCGCCGCGGCTGCGCCGATCCGTCGCAAGCCGCTGGGCCCGCGCCGGGCCGCTGGGCACAGTGCGCTCACCCCCCCCACCGGAGAGCGCCATGCAACTCACTCCCCTCATCGCCATCCACATGACCGCGGCCCTGGCCGCAGTGGCCATCGGCCCCCTGGCCCTGTGGGCGCGCCGCGGCCACGCCAGCCACCAATCCCGCAGCCAACGCCCCCGGCTGCACCGCGCCGCGGGCTACGCCTGGGTCACGCTGATGCTCATCACGGCGTTCTCGGCCATCTTCATCAGCGACCCCACCCTGCCCAACATCGCCGGCTTCTCGGCCATCCACCTGCTGATCCCCATCGTGCTGGGCGCGTTGTTCCTCGCCTTTCGGCAACTGCTGCGCGGCAACGTGAAGGGCCACCGCATCACCATGCTGTCGCTGTACATCAGCGGCTGCCTGATCGCGGGTGCGTTCACGCTCGCCCCCGGGCGCGTCCTCGGCCAGCTGGTCTGGGGCCAATGGCTCGGCCTAGTCTGACCCACCGCTTTTCCATCCCCGAAGGTCCACCATGAAGCTGCACCAGCACACCGCCACCGAACCCGACCTGGACCGCCTCGCCCGCCGACGCGCCGGCGCCCGCATGGGCTGGTATGCCCACGCCCTGGTCTTCCTGGCCGTCAACACCGCCCTGATGGGCATCTCGCTGGCCAGCGGGCGCCACTGGGCCATCTACCCCGCGCTCGGCTGGGGCCTGGGCCTGCTCATGCACGGCGTGGGCGTGTGGCTGGCGCTCGGCGGCGGGGGGCTGCAGGCGCGGCTGGTGGCGCAGGAACGCGAGCGCCTGATGCGGGAGCGCCAGGGCCTGTGAGCCACGCCCCGGCCTTGCGGGATACTGCGCCCATGCCGCCGCTCAACCTCGCCACCATCGCCCGCCGGGCCTTTGCCGCCGTGGTGTTCAACACGGTCATTGCGCTGGCCATCACCGTGGTCATGGGTGACACCTTTGCGGAGAACATGGTGTATTCCCAGTGCATCGGCATGCTGATCTGGGGCCTGATCGACGGAGGGCGCTACGTGCTGCACGCCAGCGGCTGGCCCGGCGCGCCCGCCATGGCCGCGCTGGTGGTGGGCGCGGTGCTGGTGGCCTATCCCCTGGGCAGCGCCAGCGCCAACTTCATGCTGGGCCGGGAACTGCTGCTGGGCCTGAAGAACTTCCCCCGCGCCACCCTGGGCTTCGTGTTGATGTCGCTCTCGGCCGGTGCCTTTGGTGCGTACTACTTCACCAGCCGCGAAATGCTGGCGCGCGCCCGACTGGCCAGCGAAGAAGCCCAGCGCCAGGCCACCGAAGCGCGCCTGCGGCTGCTCGAATCTCAGCTGGAGCCGCACATGCTGTTCAACACCCTGGCCAACCTGCGCGCCCTCATCGGCACCGACCCCGTGCGCGCCGTGGCCATGCTGGACCGGCTCAACGATTTCCTGCGCGCCACGCTCCGGGCCTCGCGCGCAGACGCCACCGCCGGGCGCCACACCCTGGCCGACGAATTCGCCCGCCTGCGCGACTACCTCGAACTCATGGCCCTGCGCATGGGTCCACGCCTGCGCTACGCGCTCGAACTCCCTGAGGCGCTGAGCCACCAGAGCGTACCGCCGCTGCTGCTGCAGCCGCTGGTGGAAAACTGCATCCGCCACGGGCTGGAGCCCAGCGTGGACGGCGGCGAAATCCGCGTGGTGGCGCGTCGGGGTGAAGGCGGTCTGGAGCTGGAGGTGAGCGACACCGGTGTGGGTTGCGAGGCCGAGCCCGCGGCCGGCTTCGGCCTGAGCCAGGTGCGCGAACGCCTGACCACCGCCTACCCCGGCCAGGCCCGGCTGCACTGGCACAGCGCCCCCGGCGCCGGCACCCGCGCCCTGCTCACCCTGCCCCTGCACACCCCATGAACGCCACCGCCCTCATCGCCGAAGACGAACCCTTGCTGGCCCAGGCGCTGCAGGCCGAACTGGCGATCGCCTGGCCCGAGCTGACGGTGGTGAAGGTGGTGGGCGACGGCGAAGCCGCCGTGGCGCAAGCGCTGGCGCTGCGGCCCGACGTGCTGTTGCTCGACATCCGCATGCCCGGGCGCACCGGGCTGGAAGCCGCTGCCGAACTGGCCGAAGAGTGGCCCGACGACCAGGCCTTCCCCGCGCTCGTGTTCGTGACCGCGTTTGACGCCTACGCCGTGCAGGCCTTCGAGGCGCAGGCGGTGGACTACCTGCTCAAACCCGTGCAACCCGAGCGCCTGCGCCTGACCGTGCAGCGCGTGCAGGCCTTGCTGGCACAACGCCGGCCCGCCACCGGCCCACTGGACGCCACGCTGGAGCAACTGCGCTGCCTCATGGCCCAAACGCCATCGACCGCAACGCGCCTGCAGGTGATTCCGGCCAGCGTGGGCAACAGCATCCGCATGGTGCACCTGGGGGAGGTGCTGGCGTTCGAGGCGTCCGACAAATACGTGCGCGTGCTGCTCGCACAAGGCGAGGTGCTGATCCGCACCCCGCTGAAAGAACTGATGCCCCAGCTGGACGCCACCGTGTTCTGGCAGATCCACCGGGGCACCGTGGTGCGCGCCGACGCCATCGAGAGCGTCAACCGCAACGAAGCCGGCCGCCTGGGCCTGCGCCTGCGCGCCCGACCCGAAACCTTCGCCGTGAGCCGGCTCTACGCGGACCGGTTTCGGGCGATGTGAGGGCAGCCCCCTGGCCTGACCCGCCGTTTGAGCGGGAGTATCTATTCATTCAGACCGGGATAATCCCCAGATTTATCCATATACGGATACATTCACATATCTATTCAAGTATCTATTCAACATTCCAATGAGCGAAGCTTTGCTGGACACCCTTCGACTGCTCGGCGGTGTGGCCACCAGCGCCGATCTGAAGGCGCGGATGGGCGTGAGCCAACCCACCGTTTCACGGGCTCTGGCGCCCTTGCTGCGCGATGGTCGCGTGATCAAGGTGGGTGCAGCACGATCACAGCAATACCTGCTGGCGCGACACATCGACGGCGTGGGCAGGGAGATTCCGCTGATGCGCGTGGATGCGCAGGGCAAAGCCTCGGCCTTTGGACGCATGGTGGCGCTGCCGGGCGGACGCTTCTGGGTCGACGAGGTTGATGGTGCGAGCGAACTGCACGCCGGTCTGCCGTGGTTTCTACAAGACATGCGACCGCAGGGGTTCATGGGCCGCACCTTTGCGCAGGCCCATCCCGAACTGCGCTTGCCCAACGACCTGCGTCATTGGAGCGAAGACGATGTGCTCCGGGCGCTGGTGCAGGCCGGGGACGATCTGCCTGGCAACCTCATCGTGGGTCAGTCGGCCTTTGAGCGCTTTCATACATTGCCCCAGCGGCTCTCGACCACCAACGTTCCCGAGCGGGACTACCCCCTGCTTGCCGAACGTGCCATGCAGGGCACGCTGCCAGGCTCGTCGGCGGGCGGTGAACAGCCCAAGTTCTGCACCACGCTGAACGGCCAGCCCATGATCGTGAAGTTTTCGCCGGCGGGCGCGGCACCCGTCGACCAACGCTGGCGCGATCTGCTGGTGTGCGAACACCTGGCGCTGCACACGTTGGGGCAGAACAACCTGCCAGCCGCCCGGACCCGAATCGTGATGGCGGCCAACCGGGTCTTTCTGGAAGCGCAGCGGTTCGACCGCACGGGTCACGGCCGCATCGGCATGGTCTCGCTGCTGGCGTATGACGCGCAGTTCGTGGGGCAGATGGACCACTGGGCCGCCACCGCCCAGCGCATGGCGGCGCGGCAATTGATGACACTGGAAGATGCACACCGGTTGCGCCTGCTCGATGCATTTGGCGCACTGATCGGCAACACCGACCGCCACTACGGCAACATCTCCTTGCTGCTGGACCAAGGCCGTTGGCACCTTTCGCCCACCTACGACATGTTGCCCATGCTCTATGCCCCGGTGAACGGTGAACTGGTGGAGCGCGATTTTGCGGCCCGTGCGCTGCACCCCAACGCCGACACCCTGGCGGTTTGGCCAGAGGCTGTGGCATTGGCCTTGCATTTCTGGGACCAGGTGGCGCGAGACGCACGCGTCTCGAAGGGGTTTCGCAACATCGCTCAAACCAACCGGGACACCGTGTCCCGGTTGTAAGCGGCATCAGCGGTGGCCGCGACGGCCGTCGTCGTCCCAACCCCGTCCACCGCGGTGGCCGTGTTTGCGGTGACCGTGGCCATGGCGGCGGTCATCCCAGCGCGGGCCGTGGCCCCAGCCGGCGCGGTAGTAGGGGCGCGGTTGCACATAGACCGGCTGCGGGTAGACCACCACCGGGCGCGGCTGCACGATGATGGGGCGCTGGTAGACCGGGCGGCGCTCTTCGTAGATGGGGTAGCGCTCTTCGTACACGGGGTAGGCGTGCCCGTACACAGGCGGGTAGTTGGACACACCCACGGCCACACCGGGCGAGCCGATGCCGATGGACCAGGAAATGTTGTCACGCGCGTGCGCTTGCGTGGCGGCGGTGGACACGGCCCAGGCGCCGGCGGCCAGGGCGGCCAGCGTGAGGCCACGGGCCAGGGCCGAGGTGCGGGCCCAGTGGGCTTTGAGTGAGGCGGTTTTCATGTGGGGCTCCTGAGTTCGCGTGGGGCGGGTGCCAGGGTCTTGTTTTGGTTACCCTGTGCGTGCATTACACGGAAACGCCTGCTTCGGTGTACCGCATGCCCCGTCAAAGTCGTAGCCAGACGTAACCCCATGACCCACCTCACCCCCACCCCACCTCCCGCTGCCCAGGATGTGCTCGATTTCTGGTTCGGCGACGGCCTGCAGCGGGACTGGCCCTCGCAAGACCTCAACGCGCTGTGGTTTGGCGGCGGCCCCGCGCAGGACGAGGCCATCCGACAGCGTTTCGGCCCGCTGGTGGACGAAGCACTGAACGGTGGCCTCACCGACTGGGAAACCGAGCCCCGCTCGCGGCTGGCGCTCATCGTGCTGCTCGACCAGCTCTCGCGCAACGTGCACCGCGGCCAGCGCCGCGCGTTTGACGGCGACGCCCGGGCGCAGCGCCTGACCCGCCTTTCCATTGCCGAAGGCATGGACACCATGCTCACACCGGCCGGCCGCGTGTTCCTCTACATGCCGCTCATGCACGCCGAGAACCTGGCGCTGCAAGAGGAATGCGTGGCGCGTTTCCAGACGCTGGTGGACAGCAGCCCCGAGGCGCTGCGCGACAAGCTCAACAGCAACCTGCGCTTTGCCGTGGTGCACCGCGACATCGTGGCGCAATACGGGCGCTTTCCGTACCGCAACGCCGTGCTCGGGCGCGAGGGCACGCCCGAAGAAGATGCGTTTCTGAAAGACGGTCCACGCTTCGGTCAGTAGCCGGGCGGCCCTGCGCGGGTCGCCAGCGGTGAAGGATTCACACCACCGTCACACGGTCGTCACCGGGGTTTCATGGGGCTTGCCTACAACCTGTGGTTTCAACCCCAACCACAAGACCACCATGAGACTCCTGCCTCCGCAGCCGCGCGTCCGCCTGTTTGCAACCTCCCTCGTCATGACCGCCGCGCTCGCCGCCTGCGGTGGCGGCAGCGACTCGCCCACCCCCACCACCCCCGTGGTGGAAGCCACGCCTGCGGGCCTCACGCTGGAGAAGATTGGTGGTTTCAGCACCGGCCAGTACGAGGTGAGCGCGGCCGAAATCCCCGCGTTTGACGCCGCCAGCAAGCGCCTCTTTGTGGTGAATGCCCAGCTGGGTGCGGTGGACGTGCTCAACCTCGCCAACCCGGCCAACCCGGTGAAGATCGGCACGCTCGACGCCACCGCCGTGCTCGCAGGCGCCGAGATCAACAGCGTGGCCGTGTTCAACGGCACCGTGGCCGTGGCCATCCAGGCGCCCGTGAAAACCGACCCGGGCCGCATGGCGCTTTACCGCGCGTCAGACCTCAGCCTCATCAGCTCGGTGACCATCGGCGCGCAGCCCGACATGATCACCTTCACGCCCGACGGCACCAGCGTGCTGGTGGCCAACGAAGGCGAACCCAGCGACGACTACCAGACCGACCCCGAAGGCAGCATCAGCGTCATCGACGTGCGCAACCTCGCCACGCCCGTGGTGCGCACCGCCGGCTTCACCGCCTTCAACGGCCAGGCCGCAGCCCTGCGCACGGCCGGCGTGCGCATCTACGGCCCGGGCGCCAGCGTGGCGCAAGACCTGGAGCCCGAGTACATCGCCATTTCGGCCGACGGCAGCACCGCCTGGGTGACGCTGCAAGAGAACAACGCGCTGGCCAAGGTGAACATCGCCACGGCCACCGTGACCAACGTGCTGCCGCTGGGCTACAAGGACCATGGCGCAGTGGGCAATGAGCTGGACGTGGCCGACGACGAAAAGGTGATCAACATCCGCAACTGGGCTGGCGTGCGCGGCATGTACCTGCCCGACAGCATGGCGTCGTACGCTGTGGCTGGCCAGACCTACCTGGTGACCGCCAACGAAGGCGATGCGCGCGCCTGGGGCGAAACCAACGACCTGTACTGGGGTGACAAGGCCACTGCGACCCCGGGTGATGCCAGCAAGGGGTTTGTAGAAGAGTTCCGCGTGAAGCACTTGATCAACAAGAGCGGATGGTCGGGCCGCGAATACGACGACCTGCCGCCGCAACTCAAGGCACTGGCCGCCGGCGGCCTGCTCAACCCCGCCACCTTCGGCTACTGCGGCGCCATCAACGGCGACCCGCTCGGCTGCCGCGCCGACAACGCGCTGGGCCGTCTCAACATCAGCTGGGCCATGGGCTACCAAGTGGACAGCGTGACGGGCAACCCCATCATGTACACCGCTGCCGGGGTGCGAGACGATGTCAACGGCAACCGCCTCATGTACGACAACCTCTACAGCTACGGCGCACGCTCGTTCAGCATCTGGGACGCCAACGGCACCCTGGTGTGGGACTCCGGCGCGGAGATCGAAAAATTCCTCGCCAGCGCCGACTGCAAGCTCGGCTCCAACCGCAGCATTCCTTGCGCCACCTACTTCAATTCCGGCCACACCGACGGCAACGGGCTGGACAGCCGCAGCGACGCCAAGGGCCCCGAGCCCGAAGGCCTGGCACTGGGCAAGATCGGCAACAAGACCTTTGCCTTCATCGGGCTGGAGCGCATGGGCGGCGTGCTGGTGTACGACATCACCAACCCCGTGGCGCCGAAGCGTGTGGATTACCTGAACACCCGCGACGAGTGGGTGAGCAAGCCGGAAGACCTCGCCCTCGCCGGCAACCTGGCCACCGCAGGAGACCTGGGTCCTGAAGGCCTGGTGTTCATCCCCGCCGCGCAGTCACCCAACGGCAAACCGCTGCTGGTGGTGGGCAACGAAGTGAGCGGCACCACCGCGGTGCTGCAGTTGAACCTGACGTACTGATCGTCAGCCGGACGCCAGCGGCCTCAGCGCCGCTGGCAGCCAGCCGGCCAGACGCGCATGGATGGCGGCCTCGCGCCGCTGCCACCAGATGCCCAGCGCCACCACGCCCAGCCCCAGCAGCGTGAGCGCAAACGGGAACAGCAGGCTGTCTTCAAACACGCGGTGCGACAGGTAGCCCAGGTACACCGCCACGCCGATGGCACCGAGCACGGTGAACACGCGCCGGCCGATGGCCGCGCCCAGGAACACCAGGCCCACGTTGATCAGCGCGTAGAGGAACTTGTTGAGTTCCGAGTCGCTGTCTCGCAGGCTCAGCCCACACCAGAACATGATGGCGCCGAACAAGTAGAGCCAGAAGGCGAAGTCTTGCCGGTTCAGCGGGTGCGTGGCGGCTCGCACGCGCAGGTCGACCCACACGGCGATGGCGCAGGTGGCGAGACCAAACACCAGCGACACGTCGCGCGTGAATTCCCAGTCGAAGCCGTCTTTTTGCATGAGCATGTGCGCCACGTCCATGTTGAGGTACCAGAGCGTCACGGCCACCGGCATCACCATGAACGGCAAACGGAAGCGCCACAGCATGACCACCGCCGCCGCCAGCGTGGCCAGCTCCAGCGTGAGCCAGCGCCAGTCGATGAAGCGGTGGTAGTCCCGGTAGCTGTCGTTCGGGCCTTCGGGCCACAGGCCCAGACCACTCTGCAGCGCCCACACCGCCAGCGGCACCAGGCACACGGCCAGCGTGGCCAGCACACCGGCCGGTGTGCGCAGGCGCTGCACCATGAGGTTGCGCGCCACCAGCAGCGCACCCGCCATGTAGCCCATGGCCAAGGCAAACACACCCCAGGCGCCGAACAGTTCCCAGCCCAGCGTCATGAACAGCGTCATGGCGCCAATGGCCAGCATGCCGCCAAAGTAATAGAGCGTGTTGGTGAACGAGAAGGCCGGGCCCGCTGCCATGCGCGGCATGGGTGACATGGGCACGCCCGAGGGCACCGGCTGCGCGCCCGAGGGCGCCAGTTCGTCAGCGCTCACGCGCTGGTCGCTGCCCGGTGATGCCCACGAGGCCCACAAGGCGTGTGCCTCGCTCGGCACGATGGCGCCGCGCTCCACGGCCGCTTCAATGTCGGCCCAGCCCAGGCGCACGCGCACCGAGGGCAAAAACACGTCTTCGGCCTGCGTGATTTCCCACTGCGTGGGCTCTTCGTTGGGGATGGTTTCAGGGTGTTCGTTTTGCATCTTGTGTGTGCCCCGGGGGGTTTCCTCGACTCCGCAGCAACCATAACGGAAAGCCCCCGAATTGAAGCGGTGCGCCACGACCATTCAGCCCGCGCCACAGACCGCTGGCACCGAGGGGAAACGCACCGCGCCCCTAGAATGCCTTGATGAGCTCCAACACCCCCCCCAGCAAGCCATCCAGCACCACCGCAAACGCCCCCGCAGAGGGCGAACACAAGGTCAGCAACTTCCTGCGCCAGATCATCGAACACGACCTGGCCGCCGGCACCTACGCCCAGCGCCACTGGGCCGGCACCCCGGGCGACGCCGCGCACCACGCCGCCGGCCCGCTGGACCCCGCCAGGATCCGCACCCGCTTCCCGCCCGAGCCCAACGGCTATCTGCACGTGGGCCACGCCAAAAGCATCTGCCTCAACTTTGGCCTGGCGCGCGACTACGGCGGCGTGTGCCACATGCGCTTTGACGACACCAACCCCGAGAAGGAAGACACGGAGTACGTCAACAGCATCCTGGATGCGGTGAAGTGGCTGGGCTTCAACTGGGAAGCCAACGGCCAGAGCCACCTGTTTCAGGCCAGCGATTACTTTGGCTTCATGTACCGCGCGGCCGAGTACCTCATTGAAGCCGGCCACGCGTATGTGGACGAGCAAACCGCCGAACAGATGCGCGCCGCGCGCGGCGACTTTGGCAAGCCCGGCACCGACAGCCCGTTCAGAAGCCGCACGCCCGCCGAGAACCTGGCGCGCTTTCGCGAAATGCGCGACGGCCAGCACGAAGACGGCAGCATGGTGCTGCGCGCCAAGATCGACATGGCCTCGCCCAACATCAACCTGCGCGACCCCGCCATTTACCGCATTCGCCGCGCCACGCACCACAACACCGGCGACACCTGGTGCATCTACCCCATGTACACCTTTGCGCACCCCATTGAGGACGCACTGGAGCAGATCACACACAGCATCTGCACGCTGGAGTTTGAAGACCAGCGCCCGTTTTACGACTGGCTGATGGACCGCCTGTGCGAAGGCGGCCTGCTCGCGCACCCCGCGCCGCACCAGTACGAATTTGCCCGGCTCAACCTCACCTACGTGATCACCAGCAAACGCAAGCTCGCGCAGCTGGTGTACGACCACAAGGTCAGCGGCTGGGACGACCCGCGCATGCCAACCATCGTCGGCCTGCGCCGACGCGGCTACACGCCCGAGAGCATCCAGATGTTTGCCGAACGCATCGGCGTGACCAAGAGCGACAGCTGGATCGACTACAGCACGCTCGAAGGCTGCCTGCGCGAAGACCTGGAAAACAAGGCCCACCGCGGCATGGCCGTGCTCGACCCCGTCAAGCTGGTGCTCACCAACTGGGCCGAGGCCTTTGGGTCTGACGGCTACACGGAAGACTGCACCCAGCCCGCCCTGCCCCACAGCGCCATTGCAGAAGGCCAGACCCCGCCGCCCGAGCGCGTGTTCAAGATCGGCAAAGAGGTGTGGATCGAACGCGAAGACTTTGAAGAAGTGCCGCCCAAGGGCTACAAGCGCCTGTTTCCTGGGAACGTGGTGCGGCTGAAGGGCGGCTACGTGATCGAGTGCACCGGCTGCGAAAAAGACGCCAGCGGCACCGTGACCGCCGTGCACGCCAAGGTGATCCCCGGCACCAAGAGCGGCACCCCCGGCGCCGACAGCGTGAAAGCCAAAGCCGCCATCACCTGGGTGAGCGTGGCCGACGGCGTTCCCGCCGAAGTGCGCCTGTACGACCGCCTGTTCAGCGACCCCCAGCCCGACGCCGGCGGCAAAGACTTCATTGAAGCGCTGAACCCGAACAGCTTGAAGGTGGTGACGGCCTATGTGGAACCGTCATTGGCTGCGGCGAAACCGGATGAGAAATTCCAGTTTGAGCGGTTTGGGTACTTTGTAGCGGATCGAGTGGATCATGCGGCGGGGAAGCCGGTTTTTAATCGGGTTACGGGGTTGAAGGACAGCTGGGGGAAGTAAAGCCGTACTGCCTAGAACAGAATACAAAAATGCCGGCACTCCCTATGGAGGGCCGGCATTTTTTTTGACTGTAAATGCACTCAATGACACTCAGTGCGACAACGCAACACCGTCAAATGCAATTAAAAGTAACGATGGATCTCACGCGCAAGCGCCTCAAGTGACAACGGCATTTCTCCACCATTGCCCAATGAATCTGCAGCATATTTTGCAAATTGCCCCTTTCTTTCGGGGATCATTTTATACTCAATTAGCCTCCGGACTTGAACATCATCCACTAGTTCATCGATTACTTTTGATAAAGTTTTTTCTTTGGTTAATAGTGAAAAGTTCTTCTCGATCAGTTCTTGCCCCCGCTCCTCAAGCCAACCTTTAAGCTCTGCGTGCTCCCAAGCCTCTCGGCCGCAAACCTCCTCGATTCCGAAAGGAATTTTTATTCCAGATGTCTTTACCTTTCGCACTTCATCATTTCCGTTAGATCTTCCCACAACAAAGCACTTTACGCGCCCCTGCCTCCCAATAGCTTCACATCGCGTTTGAATATTTGATACACCTTCGACACCAGCATCATCATCATCCAATACTGCTGCAGTTTTCGCTTGCAAGTCTGTCATTGCCGCCCTAGCAACACAGCATCCAGCCACCCAGTTCGCACCTCCATTTAACCCTTCTTTGGCTACGATTTCAAACGTAGCAGGCAATCCAAGCGACTTGAGCGCCGCCTCAATTATCTTTTTATCGCTACTCCCTTCGACATAGAGGGCTGGTTTATCCCGTACCAGCACGCTTGCCTTTAAGTCCTTAATCGCTTGAATTAGCTCATTTCGCTCATTCACAGCTCGTGCAAGATACGGCTCGACAAATGGCATGAGACCAAGGTGCGTATCAATGTCCTCAGGAGAGACGCTTTCAACAAAGCTAGTTTTCCCAACATCGCGAACCGCGATTGAGATAGAGCCAAATGCTTTAGCCATCCCATAAAATGCGGGTGAATGGGTACTGACCAATATCTGGACTGAGGCCGTGTAATCCTTAAACTCCTCCGCAACCTCAATTTGCTTAGCCAATTCCAGATTGTTCTCAGGCTCTTCAAATCCCCATACCGTTTCAGATGGTGGCTTTCCTTTCGAAGAGTTAACCTTTCTTTGGTCAGCCAAAAATTTTAAGATAAGTGGAACGTGCCGTCCTTGAACACCATCTCCTCGATATTGCAACGCAGTTCTAGCATGGCTATCGGCGGCATCGAAATCCAGCACCTCAAATAATTCCCCCAAATCCCTTGGCAAAGAAAACTCCGTTTTCAATTTGAGTAACCGCTGAGATTCCGACTCAATTTTCTTAACTTCTTTTCTTAGATCAGAAAGAAAAGAACTGGATGCACCTGTTAACTTCGGAGCAACCGTCGCCGCCAAAGTTGTGTACAGTCGTCGCTTCAAAATATCAAAAAAATGCTTTCCACGAATCGCAGGAACATATTCAAATGCAATATGGCGCACCCAATACTCAACCCTTGACCCTTTCGAAAATTTTGTACCATCTTTCTTGTAGACCTGATCAAAGTGCGGAGCTAAAGAATCTGCGCGGAAGTTCTTTTTCCAAATTACTGGACCACTATCAGAATAGTTCTTCGGAGGCGAGAACTCTATCTCAATTTCTATTTGCTTCGCCTTCTTTCCGATGACTTTTGCCTGCTGGCTAAAATCATTGGCAAAACTTAGTTGATGCCCGAGATCCGTCTGCCCATTGAAGAACAAATTCAATGCTCTGAGCAGATTACTCTTCCCAGAGTCATTTAGACCAACAAGAGCAGTGTAATCATCCAGCAGTACCTCGACATCTGCCAAAGAACGAAAATTAACCACCTTCACGCGCGTGATGTACATATGAATTTCCCCGTTTCTATTTATTTCAATACTTCAGCCAGAGCTGTCTATAACTTTTCTCTTTTTCCACTAAATTTCCCGAAGTTCATTTGTCAATCAAATAACCAGAAGCCAAAAGCTTTGTCAGCAATCCGTGTTCCAAACACCCCATCCCCACCCAACCCGATATTCGGGGTCGATATTCGGGGTCAGATATTCGGGGTCAGATTCCAATTCCTCTGATATTCGGGGTCAGATATTCGGGGTCACAGATATTCGGGGTCAGATTCCAATCCCTCTCACCCACCGAACAGCCCCGTACACCACTGCTGCTCGCACGGAATCCCGTCGCCATCCCCGTCCATTTCCATGCCCGGGCAGTTCTTCAGAAACAGCTTGGCCTCGCTGCAAGACGTCATCTGCCCGCAGTGTTTGCGGCCGTCGCACTGAAACGCGGGTGCCTTGAACTCGGGCGCGCTCGTTGTCGCCGGGCTCATCACGCTTTGTGGTGCGGTTTGCGGCCTTTCCGCCCGCTCGGCGTACTGCGCGTAGCCGTACCAACCAAGCCCGGCGACCAGCAGCAACACCACGAAGCGTGCGCCGAACGAGCTTCCCTCGTTGCGATGGTGTTCACGGCGGTTCTGGTGTCTGGCTTGCTCACCGGCATGGCGTGACAGCAACGAGCCAGCGGCGCCCGGTCGGCGCACCCGCACAGCCCGTTTGCGACCTTCCTTGTCCTGCTCCATCTCAAACGTCAGCCGCTCGCCGATTGCGGGTGTTCGGCCATCGCGAGGGAAGGCGGACACGTGCACAAACAGTTCCTGGTCGCCATGCTCGGCCACCACAAAGCCAAAGCCTCGCTCGGCGTTCCACTTCTTGAGCGTGCCGTTGAATTGGGTTTCCATGTGGGGTGCTGATGGCAGCGTGAATCAATCTCAGGCGGCAAAGCGGTCTGCAAACCGTCCGCCGCCGCTCAAACCAATCACCAACCGGTGCGTGGCCCGCGTAGCGCCCACATAAAACAGCTTGGCTTCTTCGCGCTCGTCTTCGCCTTTCGCGGGCATGTTGCCCGCGCCCACCAGTGCCACCACCGGGAACTCCAGCCCTTTGCTGGCGTGCATGGTCAGCACCTTGATGGTGTCGGCGGCGGGGTCGAAGCTGCCCGCGCCTTTGCGCACCTGGTGCGGCAGGCCGCGCTGGCGCAGCACGCCGGCGCATTCGTCCATCTCGCTGTAGTGCCGGCAGATGATGGCCATGTCGCCCCAGGCGTGGCCTTCCTGGTGGGCGGCACCCAGCAGCTCGGCCACGCGCGTGGCTTCGGCCCGCAGGCTGGGCAGGCGGATGATCAGCGGCGCTTCGCCGTCGCGCCCGCAGCTCACGGGTTTGAGCATGGGGATGCCGTCTTCGTCCTTGTCTTCGGCGGTCAACAGATCGGCGGCCACGAGGCTGGCGGTTTGCAAAATCTGCCGCGTGTTGCGGTAGTTGATCTTGAGGATGGTGGTGCGCCCCTGCGCTTGAATGCCCACGCTCCTGAAGCTGAACTGCTTGCTGCGGCTGCGCTCGTAAATGCTCTGCGCGTCGTCGTACAGCACCAGCAGGCTGTTGGTGGCCGGGTCCACCATCTGCGTGATGAGCCTGAGCCACTCGGGCGCGAAGTCGTGGCCTTCGTCAATGAGCACGGCCTGGTATTGCCCGCTGGGAATCTGCTGGCGGTCCACGCCGTTGATGACGCGTTGCACCAGCTCAGCGGAATAGTCGGGGCGTCCGTTGGGTGGTAACGGCTGACCGTACGCTTTGAGCTGTTCTCGACACCACTTGTGGAAGTTGATCGCTTGCACGCGGTCGGCAATGCCTTTTGCAGCCATCACCCGCGCCAGTTGCAGCGAAAGGGGAATGTTGTAGCAAAGCATGAGGATGGGTTTGCTGGTGGCGGTGTGGGCCTTGGCCAGGTGCTCGGCGCGGTAGCCCAGCAGCATGGTCTTGCCCGAGCCGGCCACACCGTGAATCACGCGGTGCCCGTCGCCCAGGCTGCGGGCCAGCTGCTCCTGCTGAATGTCCATCACCCGCATCACACTGGGCATTTCGGCGGCCTCGTCGCTGTCGTCAAACAGGGCGCCTTGCACCTGCACGCGCACCTCGGGAAACATGATCCAGCGCACGCGGTCAAGCTGCGGCAACGACATGACGTTGCCGAACGCGTGCGGAAACATGTTCCACAGGCGTTGCTGAAACGCCTCCGGGTCGGTGGACTCGGTCATCTCGTCGGAGCAGATGACGTGGTGCGGCTCAATCGCTTCGCCCAGGCCAGCCGTCACGAACTGTTTGCGCGTGATGCGGGTGAACACCACGCCATGGCCCCACGGAAAAGCCAGCTTGCCCTGGTGGGCGCCGCTGGGCTGCACCAGCTGTTCGTCGCGCTCCAGCGCGTTCACGACTTGAATGGCGCAATGCCGCGCCTGTGCCAGCGGGTTGATGACCACCTTCACATGCCCGTCGGGAATGATTTCCCAGGCCTGGCGTGTGGCGCTCTTGATGGTCTCCAGCTTCCAGTCTTTGGTTTCCAGAATCAGCAGCCCGCGGCGCGGATGCAGGATCACAAAGTCGGGGTGCGATTGTTTGGGGCCAACGGGCACGTCGTACCAAAGCAGGTAGTCGTCCTCTAACTTTTGCTCCAGCCGCTCGGCGAGGCGTTTCTCGCCGTTGGTCATGCGTGAAAGACAAGCGCCCAGTGCAGGTATGAGTGTGGCCATCTAGTTGTAAGTAATTGCGTCCCTGTCCGCATGATGCACGCAATCGAATCGAACGCAACCAAAGTCCGCCAATGCGTGCAACCTAAACTACAGGCACGCCTGATCACCACCTCTCCCAAGACTTCGCCCCCATGCTCGCCAACCTCACCCCCTTCCTCCTCCACTGGGCCATCACCGCCCTCGCCCTGTGGGTCGCGAGCCATTTGTTCAAGGGCATCCGGTTCGGCAGCACCTCGGCGCTGGTGGTTTCGGCCCTGCTGCTGGGGCTGGCCAATGCGATCGTGAGGCCGCTGCTGGTGGTGCTCACGCTGCCCTTGACGCTGCTGAGCTTTGGCCTGTTCCTGCTGGTGATCAACGCGCTGATGCTGTTGCTGGTGGCCAGGCTGGTGGACGGCTTCAAGGTCGACGGGTTCTGGACCGCGTTTTGGGCCAGCCTGTTCATCTCGCTGCTCAGCCTGGTGCTCGGCGCTTTCGTGCTGGGCGGCTCGCCCGAGTTCACCATCGAGACCAGCCCGGCACCGGGGTCGGTGTGGTTGTGAGTCGGTACCGGTCCACGCAGACCTGAAGGCGAAAATTGTTTCTCATACTTGACAAAATGGTCGTTTTGATCAGAATGAGAAACAAATGCCGGCCCACGCACCGCTCCCTTCAGACCAAAGTACAGCCCAGCTGCAAGCCTTGGGCGAGCAGGTTCGTGCGCGCCGCAAAGCCTTGCGGGTGAGCAGCACCGCAGCGGCAGAGGCGGCGGGCATGTCGCGGGTGACGTTGCACCGCATCGAGAAGGGCGAGCCGTCGGTGACCGGCGGCGCCTGGGCCAACGCGATGGCGGCGCTGGGCATGACGCTGCTGGCCCGAAACACAGAGGACGCCCAAGCCACAGGAACGAGCCCGGCCGACCTCAACGAGTGGATACCGGTGCGTGTGCGCCTGGCGGACTACCCGCAGTTGAAAGCCTTGGCCTGGCAGGTGCACGGCACCGACACGCTCACGCCCATGGAGGCACTGGGCATCTACGAACGCAATGCGCGCCATCTGGACACCGCAGCCATGTCGGTCGCTGAGCAGGCGCTGTTGCAGGCGTTGCGAACGGGTCTGGGGGGTGGCGCGTCGGTGGGCATGTCTGATGTTTGAGCGGCCACACCACCAGCGCATCGCGCATGTGCTGGCCGCGCTGGACGGCGATGCGCTACGCCACCACGGTTGCCTGTTTGGCGGTTGCACCTGCATCGCCCTGCGCTATGGCGAGTACCGCGAATCGGTGGATATCGACTTTCTGGTGTCCGACGCTGCGGGCTACCGGGAACTGCGCCAGTTGCTCACCGGCCCGGCTGGGCTCAACGCCTTGGTGCGCCCAGGTGCCCAGCCGCTGACGATGCTGCGCGAAGTGCGCGCCGATCAGTACGGCTTGCGCACGACGGTGCAAATGGACGGCGAGGCCATCAAGTTCGAGATCGTTCGCGAGGCACGTATGGAGCTGGAAACGCCGGCCAACGACGATGTGGTGTGTGGTGTCCACACCCTCACGCCGCTGGACATGGCAGCGTCCAAACTGCTGGCCAATTCAGACCGCTGGGCAGACGACAGCGTGTTCAGCCGGGACGTGATCGACCTGGCCATGATGGGCCTGCCCTTGCCCCTGCAACGCCGGGCTCTTGCCAAGGCCGAAAAGGCCTATGGCCCAGCGGTGGCGCGGGACCTCACCAAGGCCATTGACCGCCTGCAAGAGCGCCAAGGCTGGCTGGAGCGATGCATGAAGGCCATGGCCATGACGCTGCCCAAGGCGGTGCTCTGGCAGAAGATTCGCTCGCTGCGCAAGCTGCTCAAACCGGTCTGAACCCGGCCCGCTGGCCTCTCAGATCAGGCGGCGTCGGCCTCGGGCAGTTTCGCAATCACCTTGATCTCGAATTCAAAGCCGTAGAGCCAGGTCACGCCCACGCCGGTGAGCGTGGGGTACGGCGCGTCGCCCCAGTGTCTGGTGAGCTCGGTCCAGATGGTTTCAAACCTGGGCTCGGGGTCGACGATGAACACGGTCACGTCGACCACGTCCTTGAACGTGCAGCCGGCGGCCGAGAGGATGGCGTTCAGGTTGTCGAACGCCAGCCGCACCTGGGCTTGCAGATCTGGCTCGGGTGAACCATCGGGGCGGCTGCCCACCTGGCCCGAGACGAACAGAAAACCGTTGGACCGGATCGCGGGCGAGTAGCGGTTTTTTTCATACAGCGCCTGGCGCCCGGCGGGAAAAACAACATCACGTGCAGACATGGAAAACCTCTTGAAAGTGGTGGGAATGGGTGGACTCTAGGCACCGGCGGCCCGGGGATAAACAGGCAAGTCGCACAATGACTGTTTGAGATTCCCAAACAATCAACCCGGCGCGAGGAGCCGCAATGGACCGTTTCGACGCACTGCAAGCCTTTGCCCGCGTGGCGGAGGCCGGCAGCTTCACCAAGGCGGCGCAGACGCTGCACATGAGCAAGACCACGGTGACGCAACTGGTGCAGCAGCTCGAAGCGCGGCTGCGCGTGAAGCTGCTGAACCGCACCACGCGGCAGGTGAAGATCACCGCCGACGGCGCCGCTTACTACGAGCGTGTGGTGCGCCTGCTGGCCGACATGGAAGACGCGGACACCAGCCTGTCCAGCGCCCTGGCGGCCCCCAAAGGCCGGCTGCGGGTGGACGTGCCCAGTCCGCTGGCCCGGCTGATCCTCATGCCGGCGCTTCCTGCGTTCCACGAGCGTTACCCGGAGATCCAGCTGCACATGGGCGTGAGCGACCGGGTGGTGGACCTGATCGGCGACAACGTGGACTGCGTGCTGCGCGGCGGTGAAGTGACCGACCCGTCGCTGGTGGTGCGCCATGTGGGCGATTTGCAGCTCGGCGTGTACGCCGCGCCCAGCTACCTGCAACGCGCGGGCACACCACAGCACCCGGGCGAACTCGATGACACGCACCACCGCACCGTGGGGTTCATGCGTTCACGCAGCGGCAAGGTGGCGCCCATCGTCATGCAGCGCGATGGCGAACAACTGGAAGTGCAAGGCCGCCACGTGGTGGCGGTGGACGACGGCAACGCCTACCTGGCCGCCGGCGTGGCGGGCCTGGGCGTGCTCTGGCTGCCGCAGTACATGGCGAACGAACATGCTGCGCGCGGCGAGCTGGTGCCGCTGTTCGACGGCTGGCAGTTCGACCCGATGCCGATGTACGTGGCCTTCCCTCCCAACCGGCATGTGAGTGCGAAACTGCGGGCCTTCATCGACTGGGTGGTGGAGCTGATGGCGGTGCATGCGCCGCTGGCTTCGCGGCCGGGGAAACCCAACTCTTGAACAGCACCATGGACGCCACCGAATCCGCCGCCCTGACCGCCCTGTTGCGCACGCAGCCCGTGGCCGCCCTGGCCACACTGCACAAGGGCGCACCGGCCGTGTCCATGGTGCCGTTCGCGCTGCTGCCTGATGGCTCGGGTTTCGTCATCCATGTGAGCCGGCTGGCCACCCACACGCAAGACATGATCCAGAACCCGGCCGTGGCGCTGCTGGTGATGGCGCCCGCGGCCGCTGCGGAATCACCGCTGGCCTTGCCCCGGGCCAGCGTGCAAGGCAAGGCGCACCCTTGCCCGCCCGAGTCGCCCGGGTACGGGCAGGCGCGCCAGGCCTACCTGGCCAAACTGCCCGACGCAGAACCGCTGTTTTCGTTCGGGGATTTTTCGCTCTTCGTCATCGAGCCGGAATCGCTGCGCTCCGTGGCGGGGTTTGGGCGGGCCGCGTCGCTGGTGGGTGAGCGCATGCGGGCGGTATTGAACCCGCACGATTGAGCCTGCCGCCCACGTTGGATACGTCGAACGTATGTCGAGCAACTTTACAGAGGTTGCAAGTTCAACAGGCAGAACGCTCAACATGTTGATGGATATCAACAACTTGTGTGAATGAATCTTTCTGGCATGACTAATGCTTTTGATTTGCTTGTATGTAGAACATGGTTGTACATACCCGAAGCAGTCATTTGATTCACACAACAAAGGAAACACCTTGAAAGCAAAAAACTTCGCAATGGCAGCTGCGCTGGCGATGGCGGCCCTTTCAGCCACCGCAGCCCCGGTGACCGTGAACCTGAGTTCAGGCGGCACGAACACAGGCGGCAGTTACGGCAACGTGCGCACGTTCACCATGGGCGGCGTCACCGTCACGGCCAGCGCATGGTCGCTCACTGGCGGCGGCTCCAACACGATCTTTGAAACCTCCAGGCTCGGCCAGTACTCCACCGGACTCGGCATTTGCAACCGCGACGAAGGCGGCAGCAACTGCGGCTCTCCCGAACACCAGGTCAGCAACAACGATTCCCTGGATTTCGTGCTGTTCCAGTTCAGCGCAGCCGTGGACCCCACGAGCGTGACCATCGACCCCTACGGCACCCACGACCGCGACGTGAGCTACTGGACGGGCACCACCGCCAATGTGCTGAGCCTTGCCGGAAAGAGCTTGGCCGAACTGGCCGCGCTCGGTTTCGGCAGCCGCACGGACGACAACGACAGCGCCAGCAGCAACGCCCGCTCTGTGAGCATCACCAGCGGCCTGGTCAACAGCCTGCTGTTTGGCGCCTCCGCCCTGGCGAGCGACCGCGACGACCTGTTCAAGATCGCCGCGCTCAAGTTCGACTACACCCCACGCACCCCGCCCACCGACGTGCCTGAGCCAGGCAGCCTGGCGCTGATCGCCCTGGCACTCGGTGGCCTGGGTCTGGCCCGCCGCCGCCGCGCAGCCTGAGTTTTCGCTTCGCCGGCCATGCCGGCGCCAGTGAGCCCACCTTGAACAAGGGGCGCCAATCGACAGGTTGGCGCCCCTTGTGCCGTTTTGGCGCCCGCTGTGAAGCAAGGCAAACTCTCGCCCACCATGGCCCGCCGCCCCCACCACCACGTCTACGTGATCGAGCTGTCCCAAGACGTGCTGCTCGAGCCCCGCTTCCGCAAGAACAACCCGGGCTATGTGGACGGCAAGCCCTGTGTGTATGTGGGCATGACCGGGCTGGACCCGGACGTGCGCTTCGACAAGCACAAGGCCGGCATCCAGTCGAACGCGTATGTGATGAAGTACGGGCTGCGCCTGTTGCCCGATCTGTACGAGGGCTTCAACCCGATGAAGTACGCGGACGCGGTGGACAAGGAGATCGAGGTCGGCATCGACCTGCGCTCGGCCGGCTTCGGGGTCTGGCAGGCCTGAGGCTGCGGCGGCTCAGTTGGTGGCGCCGGCGCCCAGCGTGGCGTCTTTCTCCACCTGCAGTGCGCAGCGCAGCGCCACCCGCAGGCCACGCACGATGTCCTCCAGCGGCATGTTGGGTGCGCCCTGCTCCGGCAGCCAGGGCACGTGGATGAAACCACCTCGCGTGTGTTTCAGTTCGCGCCGCGTGGCCAGCGTGTGCATGAGTCCGTAAAACACGTGGTTGCAGACAAAGGTGCCGGCGGTTTGCGACACCTCGGCGCTCACACCTTCGGCCTGCAGCGCGGCCAGCATGGCCTTGATGGGCAGGCTGGTGAAGTAGGCCGCCGGGGCCCCTGGCTTCACTGGCGTGTCCACCGGCTGACCGCCCGCGTTGTCGGCAATGGGTGCGTCGTTCACGTTGATGGCCACGCGCTCCAGCGACAGTGCGCTGCGCCTGCCGGCCTGGCCCACACACACCACCAGCGCGGGCCGGTGTTGTGTCAGCAGTACGTTCAGTTCCTTCAACGAGGCGTCGAACACGGTGGGCAGCTGCGCGGCCACCACGGTGTGTCCGAGGATCTGGCGGCGGTGCAAGGCTTGCACAGCGAGCCAGCTGGGGTTGAGCGTCGCGCCGCCGAAGGCGTCAAAACCGGTGAGCAGGATCTTCTGTGTCATGTGTCATGTGTCATGTGTCGATGCGTCGAGGTCAGCCACGCAGCGCGCCGGGCGCCAGGTCTTGCAGCGAGTGCGGCCCGATGGCCGCGCGGATCAGCCGCAGCGTGGGGTGGCCCACGGCGGCGGTCATGCGACGCACCTGCCGGTTGCGCCCTTCGGTGATCACCAGCTCCAGCCAGCTGGTGGGAATGGACTGGCGAAAGCGCACGGGAGGGTCGCGCTCCCACAGCGGCGAGGGCTCGGGCATGCTGCGCGCGCGTGCGGGGCGCGTGGGGCCGTCGTTGAGTTGCACCCCCTGGCGCAGCGCTTCCAAAGCAGCCTCGTCGGGCACACCTTCCACCTGCACCCAGTAGGTTTTTTCCATCTTGTGGCGCGGGTCGCTGATGCGGGCCTGCAGCTGGCCGTCGTTGGTGAGCAGCAGCAGGCCTTCGCTGTCGGCATCGAGCCGGCCGGCCACGTACACGCCGGGGATGTCGATGAAGTCCTTGAGCCCGCGCCAGCGGCCCTCGGGCGTGAACTGGCTCAACACGCCATAGGGCTTGTTGAAGCAGATCAGGCGGGCAGCGGACGCTTCTGGCATGGGCAACACGTCAGCGGCGCTCAAGGCCGGGCAATGCGCTGGCGGATGTCGCGCAGCTTGGCCTGCAGGCGTCGCTGGTGTTCGGGGCCCGTGCGCACCAACATCTTTCGCCCCGCCGACATCGACTCCAGCGCCGGATCGGCGAATTCGTAACGCACCCAGGGCCTCGTTGACGGCACCTCGCCCTTCACCTGCACCAATGTGACGGCCGGCGGCGCGCCGGGCACCGGTGTGGCAATCAGGTGGTCGAGCACCTGCACCAGGCGGTCGTTGAAGTACCGGCCCGGAAAGCCCAGCTCTTCATAGGCCTGCTGAAACAGGAGGTAGAGCCGGCGGTACAGCGCCACGGCCTGTGCGGTGTCGACCGCATCGATCATCTGCACCAGCGGCGTGTAGCGGCGCTGGTTGTCGGGGTGAATGGTTTCCACGCCGTCGCTGCCGCGCTGAACGCTGAAACGCTCGGGCGTGGGATTGACGGGCCAGACCCTGGAAGGCGCCTGTTCGCGCGCCAGGTTGTCCACCGTGGCCACCGTACGGCGCACAAAACCGTCGAGCTGCAGGAAATTCAGGACGTTCTTGCGCGTGAGCAGATCGTTCAGCAGCTCACCCACGAGCTGATCGGAATCCGCCAACGCAGGGAAGCTCGCGGCGGCCACGGCAGCATCGGGCGCCGGGGGGTCGATGGGGTGCTGGATGGCAGGAGCCGATGGCAACAGCGGCGCGGGCGTTGCGTCGGGCGCCGAGGCCACAGGCTCAACCACCGGCTCAGGTGCCGGCCGGGGTTTGAATTGCTGCCAGCCGAAGTAGCCGGCAACGAGCACCACCGCGAGCACCAGCACCGTGATGAAGCGAGCGGGCGTTCGTGGTGTGCGCGGGATGTGGGGGTTGGGATCGTTCATGCCTCGTCACCTGGGGTGGTTTGGGAGGCTACTCATGCTACACCGCTCGACGGTGCGGACGTCTCATGTCCCTGAGCGGCGAGGGCGCGCAATCGCTGGTGGGGCTCATCTTCGCGGTCCAGCACCACGCTGCGTTTGGCGCTGAGGTAGTGGGTGGTGAACACGTCGAGCCAGGCGGCCAGGCTTTCGGCGGCGTGGGTTTCGCCGGCCAGCGCCAGACACAGCGCCGCCACCTCCGAGGTGCAGAAGTGGCTCTCGCGCGCGGATCGGCGCAGCCGGTAGTTGGACACCTCGTCGGGGTGCAGGCTGAGCACGGGCAGCGCGTCCAGATACGGGCTCTTGCGGAACATCTTGCGGGCTTCGGACCAGGTGCCGTCGAGCAACACGAACAGCGGCTTCTTGCCACCCTCCCCGTCGGGCGGCAGCGCGGTCACCACCCGCTCGGGCGGCACGAACTCGCCCGGAAACACCAGCACGGGCTGCCACTGCGGATCGGCCAGCAGGGCCAGCAGGCCCGGGTCCACCGCGGTGCGCGACCAGCCGAAAGCCCAGGTGTCGGCCACCACGTCGGCCACGAGCCAGCCGGTGTTGCTGGGCTTGAGCGCTTCGATGTCGCCCATGACCAGGCACATGCCGGCGCGCGTGGCCACCTGCGGGCGCAGGGCGCACACACAATGGCTCGCCACCAGGCGGCAACCGGCGCAGCGACCGCCGCCCGAGCCGCGCGCCACAAAGGGCTTGGCGCTGGCGGCCAGGCGCGTCAAACGCAGGCGTGACACGGCATGGTCGGGCGTGGCGGCCTGGGCCGGGGTGATCACAAGGTTCATGGGTGGGACTGTAGGCGCATCGTTCACCGGGGCTCGCGGGTGGCGTGTGCGAGACACACGCACCGGGCAATACACCGCCCGGGTATGCAGCGTGACAAATGTCGCAGGGTTTTCGTGCCCGGCCCACCACAATCCGCCGCATGCCCGTTTCTGAAATCGCAATCTGGTCGGCAATGCTGGGAGGCTTGTTGACACTGGCGGCCGTCGCGCTGGGCGACGCTCTGACCAGCCGTTCCATTGCGTCGGTGCGCAATGTGCTGTTCCTGCTGATCGCCGGCACCAGCTGTGTGGTCATGACAGGCTTGCCCGAGGTCTTCTTTCCTGCGCTGCCCGATCGCCTGATGATGGTGCTCAAGGCGGGCCTGGGGCCGCTGGCCGGCGCCATGGGCTTGTATTACCTGAGCAACTGGCTGGGCGGGGTGCGCGAAGACTCGCTGGTGCACCGCTTCACGGTGATGGGTGGCGCGGTGCTGTTGCTGGCCGCGCTGGCGCTCGCGGCCGTGGCCACCCGGGTGGCGCCGACCAACTTTCGCGACCTGCTCGTGCTGGCCGCCGCGGTGAACATGGTGCCGGTGCTGCTGGCCCTGCTGGCGGTGCGCCGCGCCCACCAGCTGGGCGACCCGCTGGCGCGCTGGATGTCGGTGGGCATCGTCTGCCTGGCGGCCACCACCGCGGGGCTGTATGCACGCGGTCTGAGCCTGCCCGGCCTGGGCCTGGGCACGTGGCTGGCCACCGCAGTGTTCACGGTGGCCTACTTCCTCATTGCCTCGGTGCTGGCCTTGCTGCGCAACCAGCACAACCGCCAGCTCGCGCGCCTGTCCCGCCTGAACCAGGGCGCCGAACCGGCCACCGGCCTGCCCACCGGCGCGGCCTTGCTCACCGAGGTGGAACACGTGTTCTGGCGCACGGCGCGCCGTGGCGGTGTCTGCACCGTGGTGTGCATGCACATCAGCAACCTGTACGAGCTCACCGACTCCCCCGGCCAGGGCACCGAGCACCAGATCCTCACCACGCTGGCGGCCCGTGTGCGGCGCGCGGCGGGCTTCCGCTGTGTGGTGGGCCTGTACCACCCGCGCTGTTTCGTGGTGGTGATCACCAGCGACAAGCTCACCGAAGCCACACTGGAAGTGGTCACCCGTCTGCGCGCCACCGTGCCCATGCCCTTGACCGTGATGGACGCCAAGCAGGCCTACCTGCCGTTCGCGCCGCAGGTGGGCATGGGCGTGGTCACGCTGGAGCCCGACGGCGTCACGCCGATGGAGGTGATCAACCAGGCCGAGCGGCGCGCACTCGCGTCCGTGGGCGAGCAGCACCCGATGTCGGAACACGACATCGCCACCACACCGGCCGCGCTCGAATGAGCGTTGCCGCACAGAAGCGCTTCACCCATAAGTTTTCACGCGTTCCAGCGCGTTAGGCCAAAGCAACTCCACCTGTTGCCAGGCCTGCACGGTCAGCCGGCCAGGCGTCGGTTTCGTCGGTCTGCGGCGCCGCCGGGTCCAGGTTCAGGGCACGATGCACAGGCATGCCAAAAGAACAGGACTTCCAGCGCAAGGCGACACCGCCGTCACGCAAACCCAGCCGTCGCAAACACGACCCCATGCTGATCAACGGGGTGAGCGCCTTGCTGGCGGGTGGTGGTTTGTGGGTGCTGTCGCTGGTGATGGACCACCAGGCCAACTTCAAGGTCGCGGCCAGGGCCTTGCTGGCGCCTGCCTGGATGGCGCTGGCATTGGGTGCGGCGCTGCTGCTGCTGCACATGGTGATCAAGCGGCGCACGCGGTTCGAGGCGGCCATGCTGTTGCGCCAGCACTCCACCTTTCACGAACCCATGCCGCCAGTGCTCGCCACGCCCAGGCGCGAAGTGCGGCGGCAAACGTCGCGCAAGAAGCACCCGACCCCGGTCAGCGTCGACTGAGCGCGCGTCAACCCCTCACTTCTGGATCGGATTCGCCGTGAGCAGCGCGGCCGAATAGGCCCGCATGAACTCGCGCGCCTTCTCCGGGTGGGGCGCCGTGAGCCAGGCGCTGTAGGCGCCCTCGTTCAGGATCGCCGGCATGCGCTTTTCGCTGCCGGGCTGGCCGTAGCGGTGCATCAGCGCGTGCGCGTTGGCGTTCACCGTGAGCAGGCAGAAGCTCACGATCTCCTCGTCGCCCGCGCCCTTCCAGCGCTCCCACAAACCCGCCACGCCCATGGGCTTGCCGTCCACCCGCGTTATGCGCGTGGGCACCGGCTTGCCGCTGCGCAGGTCGTCTTCCTGAAACGACATCATGGGCACGATGCAGCGCTGCGCGCCCAGCCAGGCGTCGCGGAAATTGTTGGAGGTGGTCACGATCTCGCAGCGCGCGTTGACCAGCTTGGTCGAACGCAGCTTGGCGTCCGACGCCGACTTGACCCAGGTGGGCACCAGGCCGAACTGGCCGCTGGCGAGTTCAAGCCCGGGTTGGGCAGGCTCGGCGCCTTCGGCCACGGGCCCGGTGGCCTCGAGCCGCACAAACACGCCCGGCTTGCGCGGCCACACGTCGCGCCCGGCGGGTGTGTCGGGCGCGGGCACGTTGAAGGCGTCGGGGTACAGGTGGGCGAGCTGGAGGCTCTCGTATTGGGTGCTCATCGGGTCATGCTAGCTGATGGGGGCCGCGCACGCGCCCGGGGTGGCGGTGCGGTGCGTGTGTGGCCACATGCGCGGGTTCCTGTTCAAAGCGCGAGGCCAGTGGAAACAGCCGCTGCAACACCGCACGCACCTTGGCCAGCCGGGGGTCGTGGCCGTGGGCGTCGTCGGTGGTGTCGTTGATGCAGAAAAAATCCAGCGTGCCGGCGGCATCGATCAAGGCGTCGAGCTGTTGCGCCTGGTCGTCGCAGCCGGTCGTCACATGCAGGTGTGCGCTTTCGCGCATGCGAAGCTGGCCGAGCGCGAGCGCCCGACGCAGCACGAAGTCCGACACCAGCGTGGGGCTGGCCCAGGTGCGGAAGGTGGTGGAGCGCACGCGTTCGAACAGTTCGGACGCATCAAGCTCGGCGGCTTGCAGCAGCGACTTGAGCAAGGGCCGTGGCGAATGGGCAAAGGTGCGCGGCGTGTGCAAGTAGTCCGGCCGCCGGCTCAGCCACTGGGCAGACAGGCGACTGGCGTTCTCCAGCGCGTTCTCATCCGGGCGCAGCGCGGTGCCTTCAACCACGGGGTCGTCGGACCAGGTGGCAAACACACCGCCGGACCAGAACCAGTCATCGACCCGCACCGGTGCGCCGAAGAACACGTCGTCGTTGAAATAAAAGAAGCGCTCCGACAAACCCGGGATGCGGTGCACGTACGACTCGATGTGGGCCGAATCGAACGTGGGCAACTGGCTGGCGGGAATCAGCTCGCGGTGGTCCACCAGCGTGAGGTGCGGGGAAGGCCGCAACCACGAAGGCGTCTGCCCGTCGGTGACGACGAACACGTGGCCGTGCCCGGGGAAATGGCGCTCCAGCGCGCGCAGGCTGTAGCGCAGTTCGTCGTTGTCGCGAAAACGCCCTTCCACGTTGCCATACAGCGCCATGGCGCCCGGGTCGATGGCGCCGTGGTGTCGCGCAGCCTCGTGGCGACGGGCGCGCCACCGAGGATCGTTGCCGTCGACCCAGAGGTAGACGATGTCGATGCGGGCTTCGGGGGCATCGGGAAAAGCGGAGGCTGCTGGCATGGGAATGGCGTGCATGAAGGAGACGCACGGAAGGACCCACGCGAGAACGAGGGCGGACTCTAGCACGCACCTTTGCCTTGGACGGGCACCCGTCGGATGGCCCGAAAGACCCGCACATTCCCCGGGTCAGTGCCGATCGGCGCGGTGTTGCATCAGGCCCGGGATTTTTCCCAGGCAATGCCTGCACCACAATGCAGCCATGACCGCACTGCCCTCCAGCCCCGCCGCCGACCGCAACAAGCAGCCGATCCTCGAAACCTTGCAGCGGGTGCTGCCCGAGCGCGGCATGGCGCTGGAAATCGCCTCCGGCACCGGCCAGCACGCCACCTGGTTCGCCGCCGGCCTGCCGGGCTGGCAGTGGCAGCCCACCGACCTGCAGGCCAGCGCCATGGCCACCATCGCCGCCTGGACCGAACAATCGGGAGTGCGCAACGTGCTGCCTCCCATGCGGCTGGACGTGACCTCGGCGCAGTGGCCCGACGAAGGTGATCTGTTCGGCGAGGCCTTCGGCGAGACCTTCGATGCGGTCTACTGCGCCAACATGCTGCACATCGCGCCCTGGACCGCGTGCATCGGCCTCATGCAGGGAGCGGCCCGGGTGCTCACGCCCGATGGCCTGCTGGTGACCTACGGCCCTTACCTGGAAGACGGTGTGCCCACCTCGCCCGGCAACCTCGCGTTTGACGAGAGCCTGCGCGACACCCACCCCGAGTGGGGCATCCGCCAGTTGTCCGCTGTGGCAGCAGAGGCGAAACGGGCAGGTCTGCACCTGCGCGAACGCCACGCCATGCCGGCCAACAACCTGCTGCTGGTGTGGGGCCGGGAACCACCAGCCCCGGTCTGAGCTCCATCTTCCCTTGCCATCCACTCCCGACACCCATGCTCAAAAACCTCAAAGACCTGTTCGACAACCTGGCTGCCAGCCTCACCGCGCCAGCGGGCGCGCTGCTGCCGGAAGAGCACACGCACACGCTTCAACTCTCCACAGCTGTTTTGCTGGTGGAGGTGATGCGCGCCGAACCCGCCCTGAAGGACAGCGAGCGCGACGCGGTCATCTCCGCGCTGCGGCGCAAGTTCGCCCTGAGCGACGACGAGCTCGACCGGTTGATGGAGCTGGCCCACGAGACCGCCCGCACCGCCTACGACTACCAGCGCTTCACCGGCCTGATGAACGAGCGCTTCAGCCAGGAAGAAAAAATCAGCGTGGTCGAGGCCATGTGGGAAGTCGCCTTTGCCGACCAGCACCTGGACGCCAACGAGCACCACGTGATCAGCAAGGTGGCCGGACTGCTGCACGTGACCCACGGGGAATACATCGCCGCCAAGCTGCACGCCCAGGCCGCGGCGCAGGGCTGATGCCCCGCACGCCCCACACAAGCCGCTACCGAACTTTGCCTGCCTCGCGCGGCGCGTTCACCAATCAGAGACATGGCGGGGACAACATGAAGTCTCACCAACCCCAAGGAGTCCACTCCATGAAACCCCGAAACCTCGTTGTCTACGCCATCGCCGCCGCCACGCTGAGCATCAGCTCCCTGTCCTTCGCACAGGGCAACCCCCACGGCGGACGCTTTGAAGCTCCCACGATGCACCGGGTGGACGATCGGCGCGACGACCGCCGGGATTTCCGCGAAGACCGCCGCGACGACCGGCGCGATTTCCGCCAGGAGCGTCGCGAAGACCGCCGCGATTTCAAGCACGATCGCCGCGCCGACCGCCACGACCACCGCCATGGCGCCCAGGTGCGCTACTACCATGCCCGCGGTCCGCAATTTCAGCGCGGACGCTACATCCCCGCCGAGTACCGCAACCGCCAGTACGTTGTGGTGAACCCGCACCAGCACCGCCTGTACGCGCCACCGCGTGGTCAACAGTGGGTGCAGGTCGGCAGTGACTACGTGCTGGTCGCCGTTGCCACCGGCCTCATCGTCAACCTGTTGCTGAACAACTGACCTCGCTCCGACCGAATGGAGCCCCGGGCGCAGCGCACCCTCTGACCAGGGCGCTGCGCCTTTTCATTGGAGGGTGAGGTCTGCGATGATCCTTGCCCTGGCCCACACCGCACTGCCCACCATGAAACTTCGATACCTCGCCCTGCCCTTGTTTGCCTCGCTGGCCCTGCTGTCGGCCTGTTCCAAGGAAGACGCCGGCGCCCCGGCGGCCAGCGCACCCGCAGCCGCCGCCAACACCACCCCGATCGCAGCCGCGCAGGCCATGGACGTGCTCGCCGCGCAGGGCAAGGGGTTTGCCGCCGGCAAGATCCTCAGCACCAACGCCGTGTATGTGTTGTTCGATCCGCAGTGCCCGCACTGCGCGCGCCTGTGGGAGGCGTCCATGCCGCTGCACACCAGCGTCAAGTTTGTCTGGTTGCCGGTGGCCATCATGAACGCCAAGAGCGCGCCGCAAGGCGCGGCGATCATGACCGCCACCAACCCGGTGCAGGCCATGGCGGCGCACGAAACCTCGCTGCTCGCCGGCAGCGGTGGCACCGCGGCCTCGGCCGACATCGCGCCCGACGTGCTGGCCGCCATCAAGACCAACACCGAGCTGCTGGAGCGCCTGGGCGCCACCTCGGTGCCCTACATCGTGGCGCGCCACCAGCGCAGTGGTCAGGTGGTGATGCAGGCCGGCGCCAACGACACCCAGTCCCTCGCCACTTTCCTCGGCCTGTGACACCCGTGAAGCGCTGTTTTGTCGCTTACCATCGCGCAGTCGAGCCGCCTTCGCGGCTGTTTAACGGAGGCCCCCATGGGCAAAGAGCAGCGCAACGAAAAACTGTCCAAGAAACCCAAGAAGGACACCTCCGCGCCCAAAGGCCCGGTCACGTCCGACCGGCCCATGCCACCGGTGACGGCGGTGCTCCCGCGCGGCAAGGAAAAGAACAAGTGAGCCTGGCATGAAGGCCACCTGGAACGGCGCCGTGATCGCCGAGAGCGACGACACCGTGGTGCTGGAAGGCAACCACTACTTTCCCGAGAGTTCGCTCAACCGCGATCACGTGACCTTCAGCAACCACCGCACCAGCTGCCCATGGAAGGGCCAGGCGAGCTACTACTCGCTGCTGGTCAACGGTGAGCTCAACACCGACGCGGCCTGGTACTACCCGGACCCGAAGCCCGAAGCGGAAGAAATCCGCGGGCGCGTGGCGTTCTGGAAAGGCGTGAAGGTCGCACCCTGACCTCTCGCAAGCCGGGGTCGCAATGACCCCGGCCGGCGCTGGGCGACTGCCCACGCGCCCACGCTCCGCGACGTATCCTGAGTGGCACAACCACCACCCCAGGAGACACGCATGACTTTCGCCCCCCGCACTGCGCAAATTGGCCTGTTGGCCGCAGCCCTGCTCGTGCTCACCGGCTGCGCGCGCCACGACCACGCCGCCATGCATGCCATGCACCACGGCGGCATGATGACCAGTGCCGCGCCCACCGCCCCGGTCAGCATGACCCAGAGCACGCCCACGTTGGGCTCGGGTTACAAGAAGGTGGCTGCAGCGCCCGAGGCCAAGGTCTATTTCGCCAACCTGCGCAACGGCGCCACCGTCACCAGTCCGGTGAAGGTCGTGTTCGGACTCAGCGGCATGGGTGTGGCCCCGGCCGGTGTCGAAAAAGCCGGCACCGGCCACCACCACCTGCTGATCGACGTGGCGGCGGTGGACGCCAACGCACCCCTGCCGGCCAACGACCAGTACCGCCACTTCGGTTTGGGCCAGACCGAGACCAGCGTGGAGCTCAAGCCCGGCACGCACACACTGCAACTCATCGTGGCCGACCAGAACCACATCCCTCATCACCCGGTGGTGATCAGCGAGCGCATCACCATCACGGTGAAATGACCGGGCGCCTGCCCATGCGTGGGTGGCTCGGGCTGGTGCCCGGCCTGCTCCCGGCCTGGGCTATGGCCATGGGTTTGTCGGTGGAGCCCGCCGATGCGTCCTGCGCGCCGACCATCACACCGCCGCCCGCACCGGTTGAGGCGTCCAGCCGCTTGCCCGACAGCCAGGCGGTGGCGGGCTCGAAAGACATCGCCTGGGTCTGGCTGGGCTCGCCCACCCGGCGCTATCCGCACGGCGCCCTCGGCTCACCGGTGCACGCAGGCAGTGTTCACGTGCTGACCCGGACACCTCCCGGCTTGATGGCGACGGTGGAACTGTCCCTGCCGGTGCACCGCGTCTTCGAGGACCGGGTACCCCGCCTCGTGGACCTCGATGGCGACGGCCGCGACGAGATCGTGCTGGTCGAAGCCGATGCCCTGAGGGGAGCTGCGCTGGTGGTGCTGGGGCTGGCGCAGCGCGATGGGCAAACCAGGCTGGTGGAACGCGCCCGGGGACCCCACGCCGGCTCGACGTTCCGCTGGTTGAACCCGGTGGGTTTTGCCGACTTCGACGGTGACGGCCGGCTGGACGTGGCCAGCGTGACCACGCCCCACATCGGCGGCGTGCTCACGCTGCACCACCTGCAACCCCCGGCCCTCGTGCCGTACGCCCGCGCGCTCGACGTGTCCAACCACCGCATGGGCGCGCTGGAGCAGCAACTGGCAGTGATCGTGCAGCAGCCCGGCTTTCGACCCACCATCGTCGTGCCCGACATGGCGCGCCAGGCCTTGCACGCCCTGCGCTGGGAAGCCCCCGGGCAGTGGCATGAGCTGGCCGACCTCCAGCCCTTGCCCGGAACCGTCGAGCGGCTCACACCCAGAGCCGACGGCGCCTGCGCCTGGCTGTCCGATGGCCGCGTCCTGAAGATCACCCTGCGGCCTTGACGACACCCCTGCCAAGCCGGGTTCAGGCGGCCTGCGCGCCGAGCTTCCTGAGTTTGTTCAACCAACGCGCCACGCCCGCCGAGCCCAGGCCCTCCACCGAGCCCACCAGCGTTTCGTGGATGGGGGCAAATCCCACAAACCCCAGGATGTTGCGCTCCAGCGATTTGACGCTGTGCGCGCGAAAGTACCAGCGGTAGGCCAGCGCCGGCATGCCCATGGTCACCACCACGCGTGCCGAGCGCCCGCTCAGCGGTTTGCGGCCGAAGGGCTTGGGGCCCTCGGGGCCGACCGCAAAACCCGGGCGTGCCACCTGTTCCAGAAACGCCTTGAGCAGCGCGGGCATGTCGCCCAGCCAGAGCGGAAAAAAGATCACCACGTGTTCGGCCCAGGCGATACCGTCCTGCGCGGGCTGCAGCGTGGGTGGCAGGGCGCCGTGGTTCCAGGCCTCGGCGGTCTTGAGCCAGGGGAAGTCGATGGCGCCCACGGCGATGCGACGCACCTCATGCCCTGCAGCCGAGGCGCCATCGGCATACGCGTCGACCAGCGCGTGGTTGAGGCGCCCGGCGCCCGGGTCGGGGTGGCCTTCAATCAGCAGGATGCGGCGAGAGGCGGTGACGGGGAGTGGCATGGCGGACTCCATCGAACGGGGGAGTGCCATGGTGGCGCGCCAGCGCCGGGTTGGACTTGACGCGGATCAAGTCCACCAACACCTCAGCGCCGGTCGGGCTTGCGCACCTTGGGTTTGTTGGCGCGCTCTTTTTTCTTGTTCTGGCGCTCGGCGTCGGCCAGCTGGCCGGCGGCAAGCCACTGGAGAAACTGCTCCGGGGTTTCGAGTGTGATGCGACCGAGCACGCCGCTGCGGAAGTCGGCGATCAGCAGCTCGGCCACTTTCTGCCAGTGGATGCTGCCACCCGTGCCGATGGCACCGCGCTTGCGCGCGATGGCGGCCATGAGTTCTTCGTCGGGCAGGCTGGCCACGGTGTCCATCGGCAGACCAAGCTTGTAGCGCGCTTCGAGCTGGGCACCGTAACTGACTTTGAGTTTGGACAGCAATTCCAGCGCCACCTCCTGGTCGTCGTAGGCGTTGCGGCCCACCGCGCCGCTGGCGGCGAGGTTGTAGCCGCTCTCGGGCACCACGATGCGCGGCCACAGCATGCCGGGAGTGTCGAACAGGTAGAAGTCGTCGGCCAGCACCAGGCGTTGTTCGGTGCGTGTGATGCCGGCCTCGTCACCGGTCTTGGCCGAGCGTTTGCCCAGCAGGGTGTTGATCAGCGTGCTCTTGCCCACGTTGGGGATGCCGCAGATGAGCACGCGCATGGGCTTGACCATGCCGCCACGCAGCGGTGCGAGCTCGAAGCACGACGCGATGATGGCGCGCGCCGGCGCGGTGATGCTGGCGTCCAGCGCAATGGCGCGCGTGTTGGGCTGGGCGTTGTAGTGGGCGAGCCAGAGCGCGGTGCGCTCGGGGTCGGCCATGTCCTGCTTGTTGACCACCTTGAGCGTGGGCCGTCCGGCTGTGAGCTCCGCCAGCAGCGGGTTGGCACTCGACCCGGGCAGGCGCGCGTCGAGCATCTCGATCACGACGTCGATCTCCTTCGCGCGCTCGGTGATGGCCTTGCGCGTGAGGTGCATGTGCCCGGGGAACCACTGGATGCTCATGGATGGGTGTTGAAGAAGGGTCTTGAAGAGGAAGGGGAGCGGGGATTGTGCCTTGGTGTATTTCCCGGGGTGTGCGGGCCATGTCGCTGCCTACAATGAATTTCCACCACAACAACTCCCGAGGAGCCCCATGGCCATCACCGTGAAAATCGATCTGGGCTACGAATTCGACGTCAAGGCCAAGGCGGCCGAAGTGTTCGAGGTGCTCTCCGATGTGCCCACATCGGTTGCCCATTTTCCCAAGGTCGAGAAGCTCACCGACCTGGGTGGCGGCGTGTACCAGTGGGAGATGGAGAAGGTCGGCACCGCGCAGGTGAACATCCAGACCATCTACGCCAGCAAGTACGTCAGCGACAAGGCCAAGGGGACCGTGAAGTGGACACCGGTCAAGGGCGTGGGCAACGCGCTGGTGGGCGGCCACTGGAAGATCGTGGACAACAAGAAGTCCACCAACGTGACCCTGGCGATTCAGGGCGAGATCGAAGTGCCGCTGCCTGGCTTGATGAAGATGGTGGTGGCGCCGGTCGTTGAAGGCGAGTTTGAAAAACTGGTCGAAAAATACATCGACAACCTCATCAAACGCTTCGGCGGTGAAAGCTAGGAACACCCCCCGCCGCGCTCACGCGCGACCCCCCTTCAAGGGGGGCGCTGCCTGCGGCCCGGCAAAGCCGGTTCCTCGGCAGCTCTGGTCAACTTCCCCTCAGGCGCTGAGCGTCTGCTTGAAAAACGCCATGGTGCGGTCCCACGACAACTTCGCGGCGGCCGCATCAAAACGCGGCGTGGTGTCGTTGTTGAAGCCGTGCTGCGTGCCCGGGTACTGGTGGGCCGTGTAGCGCACACCGGCCGCCTTGAGCGCCGCCTCGTAGGCCGGCCAGGCGGCATTGATGCGTTCGTCGACCGCGGCGAAATGGATCAACAGCGGCGCCTTGACCTTGGCCGCGTCCTCCACCGGCGGGTGGTTGCCGTAGTAAGGCACGGCCGCGGCCAGATCGGGCAGTTGTGTGGCCAGCATGTGGGCGATGCCACCGCCATAACAAAAGCCCACCACACCCACACGGCCGTTGCTGTCGGAGCGGGCCTTGAGCGTGGCCGCAGCGGCCAACATGTCCTGGCGGGTCTTGACCTGGTCGAGCGTGGCGAACAGCGTGCGCGCCTTGTCTTCGTCACCCGGGTAACCACCCAGCGGCGTGAGCGCATCGGGGGCGAGGGCCAGATATCCGTCGAGCGCAATGCGGCGCGTGATGTCTTCGATGTGCGGGTTCAGGCCACGGTTTTCGTGGATCACGAGCACGCTGGGCAGCTTGCCGGTGGCGTTGGCCGGTTTGGCCACATAGGCCTTGATGGTGCCGTGGCCCGCCGGTGAGGGCACGTCCACCACCGCGGTCTTCAGTCGCGCATCGTCTTTGGGCACCATCTGCGCCGCCGCAAAGTTGGGGCTCAGCGCTGCAAGCAGGCCCGCGGCGGTCATGCCGCCCACGGCGAACTTGCTGGCGCGGTCGAGGAATCCCCGCCGGTCCAGATCGCCGTGCACGTAGGCGTCAAACAGGATCAGCAGTTCTTGATCGAAGTCGGCGGCAGTGAGGCGGGGCATGGTGTCTCCTGAGGCAAAGCGTGCAGGATAGACGCGACCCGCGCCAACCGAGCGCAATCACCACCGGGGAGTGCGGGTCTTGAGGTGCCACCGGGCAGCGCGCCGCTGCCCTGGCCTCAGGCGGTCACGGCGATGGGCTGTGCCTGTGGCCGGCCCAGACGGGCAGGCGAAACGTATTCCTGCCGGTAGATCTCGAACGGCATGGTGTCCGCCGCTTCGATGGCGCGCTGGTCCTCCACCGACTTGGCCGCCATGGCCTCGAAGCGGGCCTGCTGCTTGGTGCTCCATTCAAGCCCGAGCAGGTGCTGGTGCGTCACCCGCGATTGCGCACGCGCAAAGCCCACGAACGAATCGTCGTGGTGCGTGTGCATGGCCTCGAGCACACGGGCCGAAGGCAGCAGCTCGGGCGACCGCAGGTGGGCGATGGCCAGTGCCACGGCGTTGGCGTGGTCGATGCCGCCGTGCGCGAGGTCCAGCGACTCGGCGATGGGCACCAGCTCGGCCAGGATATCGTCGGCCCACTGCATGAGCGGCACGGCCACACCGTTGCGCAGGAGGGTCAGGCCGGGCTCACGACCGCGCGCAGCGGTGAGGTGCTGGTTGTGCGCGAGTTCGTGGATTTCGGCCGGCGTGTCGGGCGGGCTGTCCGACAGCATGCAATGCAGCAGGAACACGTCGAGAAAACGCAGCGTGGAGGCACCGATGCCGATGGGCTCGAACGGGTTGAGGTCCATCAAACGCACCTCGATGTACTCCACACCGCGTTCGCGCAGCGCGTGCAGCGGGCGCTCGCCGGGGTAGATCACGCGCTTGGGGCGGATGGTGCCGTAGAACTCGTTCTCGATCTGCAGCAAGGTGGTGGCGAGCTGGTTGTAGTCGCCGCCCGGGTTGCGGATGCCCAGGGCTTCGTACGCGGGCCACGGGCGCGTGAGCGCATCGTGCAGCGAGGCGGCATAACCTTCCAGGCCGTTGTAGCTCACGGCCAGCGTGGCCTGCGCTTCGCTTTGGTAACCCAGACGACCCATGCGCAGCGAGGTGCCGTGCGGCATGTAGAGCGTGCGCTCGCTGAGCTTCTGCAGTTCGTGTTCACGGCCTTCGACAAACGACGAACACACCGCGGGCGATGCACCGAACAGCGTGAGCAGCAGAAAGGCATGGCGGCGGAAATTGCGGATGGTGGCGAAGTACTCGTCGCTGCTCACACCGGGCAGCGACCAGTTGTAGTGAATGCCCGAGATGGTCTGCATGCGCCGGCCATAGCGGTGGCCCAGGCCCATGCGGTAGACGCTCTTGGCGCGGCCCACGTTGGACGAACCGTAGCGGCCCAGCGGAATGGTCTCGTCGGTGGGCAGGCCGCAGGGCATGCTGGAGGCCCACATCATCTCGTCGCCCACGGCACGCAGGCTGCGCACGGTGTACTGGTGCACCTCGGTGAGCTCGGCCAGGCAGGACTCCACCGAGCCGTGCACGCCGGTGATGAGTTCGAGCTGCGACTCGCTGTAATCGGTGGTGATGTGCGGGTGCGTCAGCGCGCTGCCCAGGGCCGCGGGGTGCGGCGTGAGCGCAAGCTTGCCGTCCGGCTGCGACCGCAGGCTCTCTTTTTCAAGGCCGCGGCGCATGCCGCGCAGGCGCTCACCCGATAGGGCGTCCAGCCGGTGATTCAGAGAGGTCATACAGGGGTCGTGTTGCAGGTCCGGGGGGCGGAAGTTAACACGGCTGCGCCATTTCTGCTGGCCGCACCTGGATCGGCTCTGTGGTACGCAGGGACGGGCCTTGCGCCCGCTGCAGCCAGGCCTCGACGTGCTGTGGATCGTTCAACAATCGCAGGTCGTCGTAGGCCTGCCGCGCTTCGGGGTAACGCTTGCGCAGGTAGTTGAGCCATTGTTTGAGGCGACCGGCGCGGTGTCGGCGCTCCACGCGCGCGCTCACCTGTTGCCAGAAGATCTGCATGAGCGGAGGCAACACCTCCCACGGCACATTGCCGTGACCCTTGATGGCCAGGGCCAGGCCGGGGTCGGTGACCATGCCGCGCCCGATCATGAGGTGTTCGCAACCGGTGACTTCGCGGCAGCGCACGGCGTCGGCCACGGTCCAGATCTCGCCGTTGGCAATCACCGGCAGGCGCAGGTGGGGCGGCAAGGATTCGCGCACCTCGGCCAACCGGTCCCAGTAAGCCGGCGGCCGGTACCCGTGGGCCTTGGTGCGCGCGTGGATCACGAGCTCGTCGGCGCCGGCTTCGGCGATGGCGTGCGCACAGTCCTCGGCGCGCGCATCGTCGTTGAAGCCCAGGCGCATCTTGGCCGACACGGGCACGTGCGCCGGCACGGCGCGGCGCACCGCAGCCACGATGCGGCCGATGAGGTCGGGCTCGTCGAGCAGCACGGCGCCGCCGCGGCTCTGGTTGACGGTTTTGGCGGGGCAGCCAAAGTTGAGGTCGATGCCGTGCGGGCCGAGACCGGCGAGTCGCTCCGCGTTCTCGGCCAGGCAGCTGGGGTCGGAGCCCAGCAGTTGCGCCCGCACCGGCACGCCGGCGCGGGTGCGGCCGCCGTTGAGCAGCTCCGGCACCACGCGCACGAACACGCGCTCGGGCAAGAGCATGTCGGTGACGCGGATGAATTCGCTCACGCAGCGGTCGATGCCACCGGTGCGCGTGAGCACATCGCGCAGGGTGGCGTCGAGCAAACCTTCCATGGGGGCGAGCAACAGCATGGGGGTATTGTCCTTTGCTTGGACAATGCGTTTCATGGCTTGTTTTCTTTCTCCGGCGGGTCCGGTCATCGGCGACCGGGCGGAACGCCTCCGCGAATGTCCCCCGACCCGGCTGCGCCGGGTCTCCTCCTTGACTTCGCTGCGCCGTTCCACCCGATCGCCGATGACCTCGTTGGTGCGAGGACGGTTGGTGCGTGACCATCGTTGCAGCTCGCGGGCGCATGGCGCTCTGCGCAGCGGCGTAGAGGAGGAGAGGCGGCGCAGCCGCCTCGGGGGACAGCCGCGGAGCAGAGCGCCGTGCGTCCGCGAGCCCGCGAGGTCGTTGTGAGCCATGTCTCCCTGGTCCACGAAGACCCACATGTCCTGGTATTCAACAAACCCGATGGGCTGCTGGCCGTCCCGGGCAGAGGCCCAGACAAACAGGACTGCCTGAGCACCAGAGCCCAAGCCCGCTGGCCCGACGCCCTCGTGGTGCACCGGCTCGACATGGCCACCTCCGGCCTCGTGGTCATGGCCAGAGGCATCGATGCACAACGCACACTGAGCCTCGCGTTTGAAGAACGCCGCGTGCACAAACGCTATACCGCCGTCGTCGCCGGTGAACTCGTCAACACCCAACCCGACAACGGCTGGAACACCATCGACCTGCCGCTGATGGCCGACTGGCCCAACCGGCCCATGCAGAAGGTGGACCACGAACACGGCAAACCCAGCACCACCCGCTGGCGCATCGCCCCGGGCCACACAGCATCCGGCACCACCCGGCTCGAACTCGAACCCGTGACCGGACGCACACACCAGCTGCGCGTGCACCTGCAAGCCCTTGGATACCCCATGGTTGGTGATGCGTTGTACGCTGCGCCCGACGCCGTTGCCATGGCCAGCCGCCTGCTGCTGCACGCGCACTGGCTCTCGCTGCCGCACCCCGTCCACGGCCAGACCCTGGAATTCCACAGCCCCTGCCCTTTCTGAACACACCATGACGCCTCAACACCTCACCATCCTCACCGGCGCCTCGCGCGGCATGGGACTGGCCATGGCCCGTCAGCTGCTCGACCCCACACGCCACCTCCTGTGCATCTCGCGCCAGGTCAACGACGAACTGGCGGCAGAAGCCAAAGCCCTCGGCGCCCCGCTCACCCAGTGGTCGCAAGACCTCGCCGACACCACCGGTGCGGCCAACCGCCTGCAGGCCTTTCTGGAGAGCCAGCCCGCCAACACCTGGGTCAGCGCCACGCTGATCAACAACGCCGGCGTGATCCCGCGCATCGGCCCGCTGGATCAGTGCCCGCCCGACGATCTGGCCAACGCACTGCGTGTGGGTCTTGAAGCGCCCATGCAACTCACCGCCGCCTTTTTGCGCGCCACCACTGCGTGGGTGGAGGCGGGCTGGCGCGGGCCGCGCAAGGTGCTCAACATTTCCTCGGGCCTGGGCCGCAGCGCCATGGCCGCACAAGCCCCTTACTGCGCCGCCAAGGCCGGCATGGACCACTTCACCCGCTGCAGCGCGCTCGACGAAGCCCACCGCGAACACGGCGCACGCCTGGTCTCACTCGCCCCCGGTGTGATCGACACCGACATGCAGGTGCAGTTGCGCGCGGGAGACCCGGCGGCCTTTCCCGACCGCAGCCGGTTTGTGGAACTCCAGCGCCAGGGCCAGCTCACAACACCCGACGCCGCGGCCGCGCGCGTGCTGGCCTTTCTGGAACGCGCCGATTTCGGCGAACAGGCGGTGGCCGACGTGCGTGGCTGAGACCCCGACCCAACGGAGCGATGGATGAACCGACGCGAATTTGCACTGACGACCGCCGTGGGCCTGGGCAGCACCGCCCTGCCCGCCTGGGCCCAGGCACCGGGCTTCTGGGACCTGCTGCGTGAAGGCGGCTGCGTGGTGCTCATGCGCCATGCTTTGACCGACCCCGGTGTGGGCGACCCGCCGAACTTCCAGATCGGCAACTGCAGCACGCAGCGCAACCTGAGCGAGGCCGGGCGCGAGCAGGCGCGGCGCGTGGGTGCGGCATTCATGCGCGAACGTGTGAAGCTCGACCAGGTGCGCTCCAGCGCCTGGTGCCGTTGTGTGGACACCGCCATGCTGGCTTTCAAGCAGAACACCGTGTGGCCACCGATCAACTCGTTTTTTGGTGCGGGTGGGCAGGACGAACAGACCCGCGCGGTGCTGGCAGCCGTGCAGGGCTGGCAGGCGCCGCGCAACCTGATGCTGGTCACGCACCAGGTCAATGTCAGCGCACTCACGGGTGAGTTTCTGGCCATGGGCGAGGTTTTCGTGACGCGCCCCGGTGCGCAGGGCAAAGACCCTGCCCGCCTGCGTGTGCTGGCCCGCCAGACGTTCTGACGCAGATCAAGGTGGGGCCTGATGCGGGGGCTACGATAGCGATTTCACACACATCAGGAGACATCCCATGAGCAGAGAAGTTGTTGTCGTCAGCGCCGTGCGCACCGCCATTGGCACCTTTGGCGGCAGCCTGAAAGACCAGGCCCCCACCGAGCTCGGCGCGCTCGTGGTGCGCGAATCGCTGGCGCGTGCCGGCGTGGATGGCAAGGAGGTGGGCCATGTGGTGTTTGGCCACGTGGTCAACACCGAACCCAGGGACATGTACCTCTCGCGTGTGGCCGCCATCAACGGCGGCTGCGCCGAGGGCACGCCCGCCTTCAACGTCAACCGCCTGTGCGGCTCGGGCCTGCAGGCCATCGTGTCGGCCTCACAAAGCATCCTGCTGGGCGACACCGACGTGGCCATTGGCGGCGGCGCGGAAAACATGAGCCTTGCACCGTTCGCCAGTCTCAACATGCGTTGGGGCGCCCGCATGGGTGACACCAAGATGGTGGACATGATGGTCGGCGCGCTGCACGACCCCTTCCACACCATCCACATGGGCGTGACGGCCGAGAACATCGCCGCCAAGTGGGGCATCAGCCGCGAAGACCAGGACAAGCTGGCGGTGGAAAGCCACAACCGCGCGCAGCGCGCCACCGCGGAAGGCCGCTTCAAGGACCAGATCGTGCCGGTGGTGCTCAAGAGCCGCAAAGGTGACGTGTCCTGGGCAACCGACGAACACTTCCGCCCCGACTGCACGCTGGAAGACATGGCCAAGCTCAAGCCGGTGTTCCTGAAAGAAAACGGCACCGTGACCGCCGGCAACGCCTCGGGCCTGAACGACGCGGCCGCGGCCGTGGTGCTGATGGAAGCCGGTGCCGCCAAGGCGCGCGGCGCCAAGCCCCTGGCGCGTCTGGTGGCCTACGCGCACGCCGGCGTGGACCCCAAGTACATGGGCATCGGCCCGGTGCCCGCCACCAAGATCGCGCTGGAAAAAGCGGGCCTCACGGTGAAGGACCTGGACGTGATCGAGGCCAACGAAGCCTTTGCGGCCCAGGCCTGCGCCGTCACGCGCGACCTCGGCCTGGACCCGGCCAAGGTCAACCCCAACGGCTCGGGCATTTCGCTCGGCCACCCGATCGGCGCCACCGGCGCGCTGATCACGGTCAAGGCCATTCACGAACTGCACCGTGTGCAGGGCCGCTACGCGCTGGTGACCATGTGCATCGGTGGCGGCCAGGGGATTGCAGCGATCTTCGAGCGGATTTGAAGGCCAGGCGGCAGAATGACCGCCATGCCCGATCACGCTCCCGCTCCACCCAGACCCTGGGCGCCCGCCCTGGCCGAACTTGAACGCGGCCTGCTGCAGCGCGACGTGGCCGCCCGCGCGCTGCTGCTCGCTGCGCTGGCCGGTGAACACGTGCTGCTGCTCGGCCCGCCGGGCACCGCCAAGAGCGAACTCGCGCGCCGGCTGCAGCGCCTGCTGCCGGGCGCACACTATTTCGAGCGCCTGCTCACGCGGTTCACCGTGCCCGAGGAACTCTTCGGCCCGCTCTCGCTGCGCGCGCTCGAAGACGACCGCTACGAGCGCCTGACCGAGGGTTACCTGCCCAGCGCCGAGGTGGCCTTTCTGGACGAGGTGTTCAAGGCCAACTCGGCGATTCTCAACACCCTGCTGGGCCTGCTGCACGAACGCCAGTTCGACAACGGCAGCCAGCGCCTGCCGGTGCCGCTGGTGTGCCTGGTGGGCGCCAGCAACGAGCAGCCGCAGGACGACAGCCTGCTCGCGTTTTACGACCGCTTTCTGCTGCGCGTGCCGGTGCAGCCGGTGGACGACGCGCACTTTGCCGCACTGTTGCAAACCAGCGTGGCCAGCGCCGGCGCACCCCCGGCCGAAACGCTGATCGATCGGCACCGGCTTGATGCCCTGCGCGCGCAGGCATCGCACACCACCTTGGGCGACTCCGTGCTCGGGCTGTTGCTGCAGGCGCGGCAACACGCCACGCACACAAGCCAGTCCGTGTCGGACCGACGCTGGCGCCAGCTCGTGGAGCTGCTGAAACTGCAGGCCGCCAGCCGAGGCACTCCCGAGGTGTCCGACTGGGACCTGTGGCTGCTGCCCTTTGTGCTCGCGGCCGATCCGTCACACGTGCCCGGCTGGACCGACTTCTTCATGCACCGCGTGGCGCAGACCGCCCCGCTTGCGCTGGACGGACTGGAGCGCGCGGTCAACGCGTTTGAACAGCAGCTCGACATCGAGCGCCGCGCCCCGGCCGATGCGCAGGACGACAGCGCGGGCAAGGTGGCCCTGGCCCGGTCCATCGCCGGCCCCACCGCGGGCGAGAGCGAGATGGTGCGCATCACCAGCGAGCGAGCGCACAGACGCTACAGCCCGGTGCACATCGAGGCGCGCGTGGCGCAGACCGACGAACTGCTCGAGCGCCTGGGAGCGCTGCACAGCGAGCTGGTGGCCGTGGCGCACGCGGTGCTGGAGCCCGCGCGCTCACACGACTGGCTGCCACCGTCGTGGCTGGCGCAGATCGAATCGGTGCACCTGGGCCGCTGCGAGCACCTGGCTGCGCTGCTGGCGCAACTGCGCGTCACCCGCAGCGGTTTCGCGGACCTGCCGGTGGACACAGTGCTCACGGATCGGCCTGCGCCATTGACCTGGCAAGAGGCCTGATCGATTCGAGGGCACGATGGTGTCAGCTCCCTCAACGCCCTACCACCACCTCGAGACCCTGCCGCGCGAGCTGTGGCGATGGGCCGTGGTGTGCAGCAGTGGCCAGCCCGCCGCGCGCCTGCCCCACATGGCGCGCTGGATGACCGCGCTGATGGCCGGCGCCCTGCCCGACACCACCGACGACTTTGGCGACGCCCCCGCCACGCAGTCCCTGCGCCCCTTGCTGCTGGAACTGGAACTGCTGACCCTCACCCAGGGCAGCGCGCCGCTCACACGGCAGGTGATGCAGAGCCTGCTGTGGCACCTGGACAGCCTGGTCGACCGCCCGCCCGGCGAACCACGCGACCAGGCCATCGCACGCATGCGGGCCGAATTCCGCGACAGCTGGGACGTGCAACGCCAGGGCTGGGACGAGGTGCTCTCGCTGCTGCAGTCGCTGGGGGACCTCGCCCACCTGCGCTGGGACGATCTGCAAGGCCACCTGAACCGGCGCGAATGGGGCGAGGCGCGGCGCATCGGCGAGCTGCTGCAGCGCCTGCCACAGCTCGCGCGCTTCATCGACGGCGTGGGTCGGCGCGAACACGCGCAGCAGCCGCCGGCCATCACCACACAGCCCGATACCCGCCAGCAGTTGCCCGCCGCGCGCCATCCGGCCGACGAAGACGAGCGCCGTCCCGAACCCACCGCGGTGGACGGTGTGCGCCGCTCGCGCACGCTGGCACGCATGACCGGTGGCGAGAGCCTCAACCTCACCCGCCCGGTGCTGCGGCGCCTGTGGCGCGCGCGTTTTGCCGAAGCCCAGTTGCTCACCTACGACGACCGCGCGCGCGAACAGTCGAAGCGCCCCTTGCCGCAGCCCGAGCCCCAAGCGCTGCGCCAAGCCGCCACCCACGCCGGTCGCGGCCCGCTCATCGTGTGCCTGGACACCTCGGGCTCGATGCGCGGCGCGCCGGAAAACGTGGCCAAGGCCTGCGTGCTGCAGGCCTTGCGCAGCGCCCACGCGGGCCGCCGCGCCTGCCGCCTGCTGGCCTTCGGCGGACCCGACGAACTGCTGGAACGCGATCTGGCGATGGACGCCGACGGCCTGTCGCTCCTGCTCGACCTGATGGGCCAGAGCTTCGATGGCGGCACCGATGTGCAGACACCGCTGGAGCGCGCGGTGGCGCTGGTGCAGACCACGGGATGGCACGAGGCCGATGTGCTGATCGTGGGCGATGGCGAGTTCGGCGTGACCCACGCGACGCTGGCCCAACTGCGCGATGCCAAACAACGTCTGGCGCTGCGCGTGCACGGCATCCTGATCGGCGACCGCGAGACCGTGGGCCTGGCCGAGGTGTGCGACCAGCTGCACTGGGTACGCGATTGGCGCCGCTGGGGCAACACGGCCTCGCGCGTGAGCGACGACTTTTCGCCCGTGCACAGCCGCAGCCTCACCGCGCTGTACTTTCCGAACGCCATCCGCCGCTGACACCCGGGGCGTCTGCGGCCAAGCGCCTGCGGTCTGCACCGGCTGGTCGCGAGTGACGCACTGTGGAACGCTGGCGGTCTGTGTTCTGCCAGGAGTTCGTGTTGCGCACGCGCTGTTTTCTCCTCCCCCGCAACGCCATCCGCGGTTTCGCGCTGGCGGGCTGGCTGGGACTCGTTGCGGGCTTCGCGCTCGCACAGCCGCTGGACGTGTTCACGCCACGCCCCACCGGCGTGCAGCACGACACGCGTCCAGCGAATGCGCTGTACCTGCACAACCGGCACATCGCCACCTTTCGCGCCAGCCTGCTCGGCGATTCGCCCGCCGACCGGGTGGAACTCGCCCGAGTCGCGCTGGCCGAGGCCCTGCGCAACGCTGAACGTCCCACGGTGACGCACACCGCCACACCGGATTCGGTGCGTTTCGAACTGAACGGCCGCACCGTGTTTTTTCTCGTGGCCGCCGACACAGGCACACCGCGGCCCGAAGCCGCGTTGGAGCCGACCTCGCGGGATGTTCAGGTTCGGCTGGAAAAGGCGGTGGCCGAAGCCGCCGAGTTGCGCGATCGCCTGCGCATCGCCACCGACCTGCTGGTCTGCTTGGGCGCCAGCCTGCTGGCCAGCACGCTGGTGAGCGGAACCCTCCAGCTGCGCGAGCGTGTCGCCCAACGGATTCACGCCGCCTTGCACCGGCCAGCGTCTGCCACCGCGGGCGCCCGGCTGGTCGCCATCTTTTCGGAACACGCGCATGTGGCCTGCCGGCTGGTGACCAACGCCGCGGCCTGGGTGATCGTGCTGCTCATCCTGGACACGTGGGTCACCTTTGTGCTGCTGCAATTTGCGTGGACACGGCCCTGGGGCGAACAGTCGTCCACCTGGATGCGGGAGGTGCTGCACCACTTCGCCAGCGCCACCGCCGCTGCGGTGCCCGGCCTGGTGGTGGCCGGGCTCATCTTCGCGATCGCACGCATGGTGTCCCGGGCCAACGCGGCCTTCCTGCACCGGGTGCAGAGTGGCGACGTCCAGCTGGCCTGGCTCGACGCCCACACCGCTCTGCCGAACCGCCGTGTGTGCGACACCGTGCTCTGGCTCTTCGCCGTGGCCATGGCCTACCCCTACCTGCCGGGGGCCGAAACGGAAGCCTTCAGGGCGCTCTCGGTCATGACCGGGCTCATGCTCTCGCTGGGCGCATCCAGCGCCGTGGGGCAGGCCCTCTCGGGTTTGAGCCTGATGTATTCGCGCTCGCTGCGCGTGGGCCAGCACGTGAAGATCGGCGAGACCGAAGGCACCGTGGTCGCGCTGGGCATGTTCACCACCCGCCTGCACACGCCCGCCGGTGACGACGTGAGCCTGCCCAACAAGCTGATCTTCGGCCTGCCGATCCGGCACCTGACGCCATCGTCGGGGCAAGGCATGACGGACCCGCAGGCCGCAAGACGCGATGACATGGGCAGGCCACTGTGACGGCCCTTGAATACGCCCCTATGGCCTGCGCTCCACCACCTTGCTGCTGGTGACGCTGGCAGTGAAATAGCCAAATAGCCCGCGGGACCGGGGTGGCTCGGCTGCAACAGCCAAGCCACCCGAAGCGCGTTCGTCTCGACGGCGTTCGCCGGATGTGGAAAGCTCTCGGGCATCGTCCTGACTCGGGGGGTTCACTTGCCCAACCAACCACGTGCTGCCCGATCTTCCGCCCTGTGCAAGATCCTGGTCTTTTGCGCGGGCCTGTTGCCCCACTGGCTGGGCGCCCAGCCCCTGGACCTTGCGGCCCCCGCCGACCGACCGCCCGCCACAGCCGAAGCCGCCGAGGGTCCCGACACCCTGTATCTCCACAACCGGCGCATTGCGACGTTTCGCGCCACCTTGCTGGGCGACACACCGGTTCAGCGCGTGCGGCTGGCCGAAGCAGCGCTGGCGGCAGCCTTGAAAACCCCGGGTCCGCGATCGGTGAGCCAGACGAACACGGGCGCCTCGGTGCGTTTCGAGGTGGACGGCCGCACGGTTTTTTTCCTCACGGCCGGCGACTCGGATGCACCGCGGCCGGAAGCCTCGCTGGAGTCGCTGACACGCGACGTGCTGTTGCGGCTGGAGACGGCGGTGGCGGAAGCCGCCGAAGTGCACGACCCGCGCCGCATTGCGCTGGGTCTGGCGTTTTCAATCCTGGCCTCGCTGGCAGCCTGGCTGCTGGTGCGCGGCATCTTTCGCCTCCGACGACACGTTGCCAGGCGGGTCTACACCGCCATGCAGACCCCCACCGGCCCGGGCTCTCACTCCGCCCTGGTCACCACCTATGCCGAACACGCGCGCGTGGCCTCCCGGTTGTTGATGGGCGCCGTGGCCTGGACCTTGGTGGTGCTGATCGTCGACGCCTGGGCGACCTTCGTGCTGCACCAGTTTGCCTGGACAAGGCCCTGGGGAGAACGCTCGACCGCCTGGCTGCTGGAGGTGCTGCGCCAGTTCGCCGGCTCCATCGCATCCGCTGTGCCCGGACTGGTCGTGGCGGCCCTGATCTTCGTGATCGCACGCATGGTGTCCCGGGCCAACGCCGCCTTCCTGCGCCGGGTGGAAAGCGGCGACATCGCGCTGGCCTGGATCGACCAGGACACCGCCTCGCCCACGCGGCGTTTGAGCAACTTCGTGATCTGGTTGTTCGCGCTGGCCATGGCCTACCCCTACCTGCCAGGCGCCAACACCGAAGCCTTCAAGGCCCTGTCGGTGATGGCCGGTCTGATGTTGTCCCTGGGTGCATCCAGCGTGGTGGGGCAGGCGCTGTCGGGTCTGAGCCTCATGTATTCACGCTCGCTGCGCGTGGGCGAATACGTGAAGATCGGTGACACCGAGGGCACCGTGACCAGCCTGGGCATGTTCACCACCAAGGTGCACACCGGCATGGGCGAAGAGGTGAGCCTGCCCAACAGCGTGATCTTCAGCCAGCCGATCCGCAACTTCTCGCGCCTGGTGGAAGACGGGCAATTCATGCTGCAGACGGGTGTGACCATCGGCTACGGCACGCCCTGGCGCCAGGTGCACGCCCTGCTGCTGGAAGCCGCCCGGCGCACGCCCGGCGTGGCCGCGGAGCCCAGACCTTACGTGGTGCAAACGGCTTTGTCGGACTTCTATGTGGAATACCGGCTTTGCGCACAAAGCAACAAGAACGCGCCTCGACGTCGCGCCGACGCGCTCCACCAGCTGCACGCCAACATCCTGGACGTGTTCAACGAGAACGGTGTGCAGATCATGTCGCCGCACTACCGGTCCGACCCACCCGAGCCGCAGGTGGTGCCGCAGGGCCCTTGGGCCTCACCGCCGCCAGGCCACCCACTGTCGCCAGCGGGCGCCAGCACAGCGCCGGTTCAGTCGCCCTGAAATCCGCCGGCGCGGCAGGTCACCACCAAGGTGTCGCGCCACCCGAGCGAGTCGCCTTCCAGGGGTTGAATGGGCGTGCTTTCATGGATCACGCGCGCATCGTCCAGCAGCAGCAGCGACCAGGGCTCGCGCAGCGTGAAGCGCTGGCCGCCCGGACCGTTGGCTTCGAACACGCGGCTCTCGCCACCTTTGATGCCGTGGCGGCCCACCATGAACACGGCCACCAGATCCACTCCGTCGCGGTGCGCACCCTCGGGCGTGGGCCGGCCGATGCCGTCGGTGGTGTCGATGCGAAACGGGTGCGCCTCCACAAACCAGGGTTGCTGGCCGCGCAGCGCGCTGGCCACCTCGCCCAGCCGGGTGAGCAGCCGGCCCCACACCGGCTGCGCCACCACCGCCGGTTCCATGGGTTCGAACCAGCGCTGCATGCCGCCGTGCAGGGCGTTGTACTCCAGCGGTTGCCAGTGCGCGCGGTGGGGCGACTGCTGCACCTGCTCACCGTCCACCACAAAGCAGCTGTGGCGCCGGCTGCGGTAACGCCCGCCGTCCTTCAGGTAAGCGTCGGTCGGCAGGTGGTCCCAGCCGGTGTGCAGGGCCTGCAGCTCGCCCGCACTGGCGGGCAGCCACTGCGCCACGCTGGCGGCGCTGAGCAGTGCAAATCCCGTGGTCTTGAGGGACGTGTCGAGCTGTGAAAGGGGAAGGTACGGAGGCTGGAATTCGCTGGTCATGGAGCGGCAGTTTACTGGCCGGGTCCGGTTGGTCCGGGGCCGCCTGAAGCGTTTTCATGCGCTGGATCAAAACGTCTGCGTCCGGTCGGGCGCAAGCTGTGCGCAGGCCGGAATGACCACGGTCGAGGAGACACGCATGCAGACACTTCAATGGACGCCTGCCCTGTGGCTGGGATTCGATCCCATGGACGCCATGAACCGCGAATTCGTGGAACTGCTGGGCCGGGCGCAAGCGGCGCCCGACGACGAGGTGGTGGCCACCTGGCAAGCCTTGGTCCAGCACGCGGCAACGCATTTCGGTGCCGAAGACCGCTGGATGCGCCAGGAGACCTTTGCCACCACCGAGCAGCACACGCTGGAGCACCGGGTGGTGCTCAACCTGTTGCGCGAAGGCCTGGGTCAGGCGCAGCGCGGTGACCTGGCGCCGGTGCGACAGATGGCCGCCGAGCTGGGGGCGTGGTTCAGCCGGCACACACAGTCGCTGGACGCCGCGCTGGCCCTGCACATGCGCCGCGTCACCACGTCGGGCACGGCAGCGGCCTGAGGCCGGGTTGGTGATTCAATCGGAGGTCACAAAGGAGAGCCACATGGTCGACGCCACACCCGCCAACGACAGCCCGACCGGCCCCCCGCGCCCGCCGTCGGTGTTCGACCTGCGGATCGCCGCGCTGGGCATGGGCGCTCCGCTGCGCTGGCTGCGCCTGGGCTGGGCCGACTTCGTGCGCTGCCCGCGCATCGGGCTCTTCTACGGTCTGTGCTTCTTCCTCATGGGCCATGCCTTGCTGGCGGTGTTTCGCGCCGCGCCGGCCTATGTGCTGGCGCTGAGCGCGGGCTTTCTGCTGATGGGGCCCTTCCTGTGCCTGGGTCTGTATGACGCGAGCCGCGCCCTGCAGGCCGGTGAGCGGCCGTCGTTGCGCGCCTCGCTGCTGGCATGGCGGCCCACGCAGGGCACCATGGCCATCTTTGCCGGTGTGTTGCTGATCCTGGAGATGCTGTGGGGCCGAGCCTCGCTGGTGGTGTTTGCGGTGACCTTCAACACCATGCCGTCCACCACCAACCTGCTGGCCCAGCTGCTCAACCCCGCCAACCTGTCGTTCCTGATCACCTACGCGGTGGTCGGCGGTGTGTTCGCCGGCTTGATCTTCACCACCAGCGTGATCTCCATTCCCATGATCCTGGACCGGCGCGTGGACGCCATCTCGGCCGGTCTGACCAGCATCCGTGCCTGCCTGCAGAACCCGGGTGTGATGCTGTTGTGGGGGGCGTTGATCACGTTGCTGGTGGGGCTGGCGATGCTGCCGTTCTTTCTGGGTCTGCTGGTCGTGGGGCCGGTGTTGGGCCACGCCACCTGGCACGCCTACCAGGGCACGGTGAGCGACCCCACCTGAAGAGGCTCAGCGGGCAGGCGGTGTGTCGCCGCGCGGGCCACCCCGACGGCCGGGGCGTTTGCCCAGCAGCGAGGGCTCGATGCTGTCCTCGAACAGCGGCCACAGCGACTGCACGCTGTCGAGCGCGGCCTCTTCGCCCATGGAGCGGCACAGGCGTTGGTGCAGATCCACGCGCAGGAACCAGAGGCTTTTGGGGTCGACGGCCACCAGCAGGCGGTGACGCAATCGTTCGTCTTCCCAACCGGCATCGTTGGGCATGAGGTCGATCATGGCGCGGCGTATGCGGGACAACGCAGCCGGGTCGTGACGGGCGGGCTCGCTCATCAAGCGCTGCGCGACGGTGTCCAGGATGGTGGTGAAGATGCGCATGGATTCGGGATGTTTCCTCGGCAAAGTTGCCATTGATCAACACAACGCACGAAACGGGCGTGTATTCCGCCCTTACCCCCCCGGGTTTGTAACACGACTTGGGAACTTTTTTCAGCGATTCACGTCAACGACCAGCCGTCCACGGACCCGACCGGCCAGGATCTCGCTGCCGGCGGCGATCGCCCCAGCCAGGCCGATCTCGTTCGTGATGGCCGCCAGTTGCTCACGGTTGATGGTGTTGGCCAGCGCTTTCCAGGCGGCTTCGCGCCGCGCCATGGGCGCCATCACGCTGTCGATCCCGTACAGCGTGACGCCGCGCAGGATGAAAGGCGCCACGCTGGCTGGCAGGTCCATGCCCTGGGCCAGGCCACAGGCGGCCACGGCGCCGCCGTAGCGCGTGCTTGCGCAGGCGTTTGCGAGGGTGTGGCTGCCCACCGAGTCCACCACGCCGATCCAGCGCTCCTTTTGCAGCGGCTTGCCGGGCGCGCCCAGTTCGTTGCGGTCGATCACCGCCGCCGCCCCCAGCGACTTCAAGTAGTCCGCCTCCTGCGGGCGCCCCGTCGACGCCACCACGGTGTGGCCCAGACCCGTGAGCAGCGAGATGGCCACGCTGCCCACGCCGCCGTTGGCACCGGTCACGAGCACCTCGCCGCTGCCCGGCGCCACGCCCGCATCCGCCCAGTGCCGCTGCAACGCCATCACGCACAACATGGCGGTGTAGCCCGCCGTGCCCAGCGCCATGGCGTCGCGTTCGCTCAGGTTGTCGGGCAGGGCCACCAGCCAGTCGCCCTTGACGCGAGCCATCTGCGCCAGGCCGCCCCAGTGGGTTTCCCCCACACCAAACCCGTTGAGCAGCACGCGGTCGCCGGCCTTCCACTTCGGGTGATCGCTCTGCGTGACCGAGCCCGCGAAGTCGATGCCGGGCACCATGGGGAAACTGCGCACCACGGGCGACTTCCCGGTGATGGCCAGGCCGTCCTTGTAATTCAGGGTGGAGTAGTCGACCCGCACGGTCACGTCACCGGTGGTGGGCAACTGCGCCTCGTCCAGCTCGGTGAGGTCGCAGCGGTAGCCCGACTCGGGTTTGGTGATGACGAGTGCGTTGAACATGGGGTTTCCTAAACAGGGGTGTCGGGGGGACGGTTGGGATCGGTCTCGCGCCACAGGCGCACCGTGAGCCACCAGCCGATGAGGGAATTGGTGAGCGCAAACACACTCACCACCAGGCGAACGCCCATGGGCGGGTCGTTGAGCTGCAGGAAACCGACCATGAAGCTGGAGAGCGCGTTGAACCCGAGCATCAGCCAGAAAAGGCTTCGACGCGGTTGCCAGAGGCGGTGAAAGATGTGGGCAATGGAAGGCATGCCGTCATTGTGAGGGTGCTGCCTTGCTGGCCTCTTGCTCCTGCAGCAGGCGCCACATCACCTTGCCACTGCCGCTCTTGGGCAGGGCGCTCACGAACTCCACCGTGCGCGGGCATTTGTAGACCGCCATGTGCTCCCGGCACCAGTCCAGGATGTCCTGCTCGCTGGTGGTGGCGCGGTGCGACTCGCGCAGCACCACCACCGCCTTCACGCTCTCGCCCCGGTAGGTGTCCTGCGTGGCGATCACGCAGGCCTCGGCGATGGCCGGGTGCTTGAACATCAACACCTCCACCTCGGCCGGCCAGACCTTGAAGCCGCTGGCGTTGATCATGCGTTTGAGCCGGTCGGTGATGAAGTAGTAGCCGTCTTCGTCGATGCGGCCGAGGTCACCGGAGCGGAAGAAACGTTTGCCGTCGATGGTGGTGAAGGCGGCCTCGGTGGCCTCGGGACGTTTCCAGTAACCGTCGAACACCTCGGGCCCGCAGATGAGGATCTCGCCGGCTTCGCCCTGCGGCATTGCTTCCAGCGTGATCGGGTCGACCACGCGCGCTTCGGTGCTCAGGAAGGGAATGCCCAGGCACTGCTGCTTGGGGTGGTCGGGCGGGTTGTTGTGCGAAGGTGCGGCGGTTTCGGTGAGGCCATAACCTTCCGAGTAGCGCAGGCCGTACTGCTCCAGCAGACGCTGCGCCACCGCTTGCGGCATGGCCGCGCCACCACCACCCACCAGCACCAGGCTGGAGAGGTCGTACTGGTCGAAGCGCGGGCTGGCCAGCAGGTCGATGATCATGGTGGGGATGTTGGTCCAGTGCGTCACGCGCCAGCGCGAGATCAGCTGGCCGGCGAGATCGCGGTCCCAGCGCGGCATCACGACCATGGTCGCACCCACGTACACCGCCGCGTGCATGCCCGCCACCATGCCGGTGATGTGGAACATGGGCACCACCAGCAGGCCCACGTTCTCCACCGTGCTGTTGGTCCACAGGCCCACGGCCACCGCGTTGTGCATCAACGTGCGGTGCGGGTGCATGCAGCCCTTGGGCAGACCGGTGGTGCCGCTGGTGTAGGGCAACACCGCGAGGTCGTCGGGGCCCCGGTTGTGCGCGGGCGCGGTGGCGGTGCAGGCCAGCGCGTCGGCCCAGCCGCTCACCGTGCCGCCAGGCAGCGTGGGCACGGCGTGGCGCGTGGCCAGCCACTCGGTCCAGGCCGGCGGCACCTCGGCCTGCGCACCAAAGGCATCGCTGTAATGCGACACGACCAGGTGGCGCAAACGATCGGCCTCGGGCACCTCGGCGTTGGCCTTGATGAGCTCCCAGGCGAGATCGGCAGCGGCAATCGCCACGCGCGCGTCGGGGTCGGTGATGTAGTGCTGAAGCTCGTCGCTGCGGTTCATCGGGTTGACCGGCACCACCACCGCGTTGGCCCGCAGGATCGCGAAGTGCGCCACCACCCACTGAGGGCAGTTCTGCATCAGCAGGATCACGCGGTCGCCGTCCTGCACCCCCTGTGTGCGCAGATGTGCGGCCAGCCGTTCTGCCTGATCGAACACCTGACGGTACGTGAGCACCTGGTCAAAGAACACCAGCGCGGTCTTGTCCGGATAACGCAGCGCGCTCACCGCGAGGTTGTGCCACAGCGAGGTGGCCGGCGGCGTGATCCGGTGCGGCAGGCGCTGGGGCCAGAAGCGGTGGTGCGGCGCGGTCGAATCCGCATCCTCCGTGTTGTGGGTGCTCATGGGTTTGTCTCCGATGTTCTCTGTTTGGCACACAGGATACGGGTCAGCCCGCCGGGATGAAAACACGTCTTGTCGCGGGAGAGACCCCACGCGGCATGGCCTCTCAGGGTGGGTGGGCACGGAACCTGCAAGCCGTCGTCCACGGGTGCGCGTGGCGTCTTGCCGTCTGGTTGCCATGTGCAAATTGCATGGGTTTCCCACGTAAACCCCGATCCAGGGTTCAAAAAGCCAGGGATACATTCGTTTGCAGTTGCAGGACGCACCCAACAGGTGCATGTACAGCGACGGTGAACATCCTTTCAAACACAACGGAGAGCGCAGATGAAGAACACGAGCTTGAAAATGGCGGCCCTGGGACTGAGCGCAGTGGCCACCCTGGCCAGCATGCCGGCCCACGCGGGCAAGGATCTGGATGCCATCAAGAAGCGGGGTGAGCTGATTTGTGGCGTCAACACCGCCTTGCCGGGCTTCTCGGCTGCCGACAGCCAGGGCAAGTGGAGCGGCATGGACGTGGATGTCTGCCGCTCGGTGGCCGCGGCCGTGCTCAGCGACCCCAACAAGGTGCGCTTTGTGCCCCTGACCGCCCAGCAGCGTTTCACGGCACTGCAGTCCGGCGAGATCGACATGCTGGCGCGCAACACCACCTGGACCCTGACGCGCGACGCCTCGCTGGGCCTGACCTTCACCGGCGTGAACTTCTACGACGGCCAGGGCTTCATGGTCCCCAAGAAACTCAACGTCAAGAGCGCCAGACAGCTCAAGGGCGCCACGGTGTGCGTGCAATCCGGCACCACCACCGAGCTCAACCTCACCGACTACTCGCGCGCCAACAAGCTCAACATCAAACCCGTGGTGTTCGAGAAGCTTGAGGCCGCACTGGCCGCCTACTCTGCTGGCCGCTGCCAGGCCTACACCACCGACGCCTCGGGCCTGGCCTCCAGCCGCGCCAAGGACATGGCCAAGCCCGACGACCACGTGATCCTGCCCGAACTGATCTCCAAGGAACCCTTGGGCCCGGCGGTGCGCCGCGGTGACGACGAATGGGCCGCGATCGTGCGTTGGGTGGGCTTTGCGCTGCTGGAAGCCGAAGAGTACGAAGTGACCCAGGCCAATGTCGACAAGATGAAAACCGGCAGCACCAACCCGGGCGTGATGCGCCTGCTGGGTGCCGGCACCGAAGACACCGGCAAGCTGCTGGGCCTGGACAAGGAGTGGGCCTACCGCGCCATCAAGGCCACGGGCAACTACGGCGAGATCTTCGAGCGCCACGTGGGCCCGAAAACCGACATCGGCCTGCCGCGCGGTGTCAACAACCTCTGGAGCAAGGGTGGCGTGATGTACGCCCCGCCCGTGCGCTGAAACCAGGAGCCGCCGCGCCATGCGGCGGCATGACAGTCGAGAGCACCAGAGCGAAAGCCTGGTGCTTCTCTACACCCTCATCCGGGTTCACACACATCCGAGGCTGTCTTGAAACCCCTTCCTCCCCCTGTTCCGAAGCGCCAGTGGTCGCTCAACAGCCGGGCCACGCGTGGCCTGCTGTTCCAGCTGGTCGCACTGGTCATCATTGCGCTGGGCATCTGGTTCCTCGCTCACAACACGCAGCGCAACATGGCCGCGCGCGGTATCCAGAGCGGCTTTGATTTTCTGGGCGCCAGTGCCGGTTTCGACATCGGCGAAACCGTCATCGCCTACGACCCCAGCGAAAGCTACGGCAAGGCCATCTGGGTCGGCGTGCTCAACACCCTGAAAGTGGCGGCCCTGGGCATCCTGTTCACCACCATCCTGGGTGTCTTGCTGGGCGTCGGGCGCTTCTCGCGCAACGGCCTGGTGCGCGGCCTCTGCTACGGCTACGTGGAGCTGTTCCGCAACGTGCCCATCCTGCTGCAGTTGCTGATGTGGTACCTGGTCTTCATCGAGATCCTGCCGCCGTCCAACGAGGCCTGGAATCTCGCCGACCTGTTCTTCCTGAGCAAGGGCGGCTTCTCGTTCCCCTACCCCACTGCGGGTCTGGGCGCCGTGGTGGCCGGTGCCGCTGTTGGCCTGGTGGCGGGCTGGATGTGGCTGCGCTGGGTGCAGAAACGGTTTGAAGCGACCGGGCGAGACGGTGACCGGCTCTGGACGCCGATCGCGCTGATCGCCGCGTTCGCCGTGATGGGCTGGGTCGTCTCGGGCATGCCCCGGGAATGGAATGTGCCCGAGCAACTGGTGTTCATGGTCGATGGCGGTGTGGCCGCCACGCCGGAATTCATGACCATCCTGGTCGGGCTGGTGATGTACACATCGGCCTTCGTGGCCGAGGTGGTGCGCAGCGGCATCCAGTCGGTCAGCCGAGGGCAGGACGAAGCCGCCGCCGCGCTGGGCCTGAATCCGCGCCAGAAGATGAAGCTCGTCGTGCTGCCACAGGCCATGCGGGTGATCGTTCCGCCCCTGACCAACCAGTACCTCAACCTCACCAAGAACTCGTCGCTGGCGGTGGCCATCGGCTACCCCGACGTCGTCTCGATCGCCAACACCACCATCAACCAGAGCGGTCGCGCGGTGGAATGCATCGCCATCATCATGTTGGTCTATCTCACCACTTCACTCAGTACCTCGCTGCTGATGAATTGGTACAACCAGCGCGTGGCGATCAAGGAGCGATGAACATGTCCGACACGTTCACCCCCATTGCCCCCCGACCCTCCCCGATCAAGACCTCGGGCCTCATTCCCTGGATGCGGCGCAATCTCTTTGCCGACGTGCGCAGCACCCTGGTCACGGTGTTCGTGATCGGCCTGCTGGCCTGGGTGCTGCCAGGCTTCATCCGCTGGTTCTTCATCGATGCCGTGGTGCGGGCCGATGCAGACGCCTGCCAGGCCGCGCGCGGCATCGGCGCCTGCTGGGGCGTGGTGACCGAGAAGTACCGCATCATCCTGTTCGGCCGTTATCCGTTCGACGAACAGTGGCGCCCGCTGGTGGCGACCTCGCTCATGATGGGCGGCCTCATTCTGAGCTGCGTGCGCTTTTTCTGGAAGCCGTGGCTGGCCATCATGTGGGTGGTCATCCTGGCGCTGTTCTTCACCCTGATGGGTGGAGGCGTGTTCGGCCTGGCCGACGTGCGCACCGACCTCTGGGGCGGCCTGCCGCTCACCGTGATGCTGGCCACCTTGTCCATCTTCCTGGCCTTTCCGCTGGCGGTGGTGGTGGCCCTGGGACGGCGCGGGCGACTGCCTGCGATCCGCACCGCCTGCATCGTCTATATCGAACTTATCCGCGGTGTGCCGCTGATCTCGGTGCTGTTCATGGCGTCCTTCATGTTCCCGCTGTTCATGCCCCAGGGCGTGACGCTGGACGTGCTGGTGCGCGTGATTGCAGGCATCACGCTGTTCGCAGCCGCCTACATGGCAGAGATCATCCGCGGCGGCCTGCAGGCGATTCCCAAGGGCCAGCTCGAAGCGGCGGACACGCTGGGTCTGACCTACTGGCAGACGCAGCGCAAGATCGTGTTGCCGCAGGCACTGGCCATGGTGGTGCCCAGCATCATGAACACCTTCATCTCGCTGTTCAAGGACACCTCGCTCGTCACCATCGTCTCGCTCTACGAACTCACCGGCGCGCTGGCCCTGGCGCTCAATGCGGATGTGAACTGGCGCCCGTTCAAGCTCGAGGCCTACCTCTTCATCACCCTCATTTACTTCACCGTCTGCTTCGCCATGTCCCGCTACAGCCTGTGGGTCGAGAAGCAACTGAGTGCCAGCAAGGCGCGCTGAGAGAACAACATGACCGAACCCATCATCCGTTTCGACAAAGTCAACAAGTGGTACGGCAACGACTTCCACGTGCTGCGCGACATCGACCTCGACGTGGCCAAGGGAGAACGCATCGTGGTGTGCGGCCCGTCCGGCTCGGGCAAGTCCACGCTGATCCGCTGCATCAACCGGCTTGAGGAACACCAGCAAGGCCACCTCTTTGTTGACGGCATCGAGCTCACCGACGACATCAAGGCGATCGACCAGGTGCGCAAGAACGTGGGCATGGTGTTCCAGCAGTTCAACCTGTTCCCGCACCTGACCGTGCTGGAGAACCTCACGCTCTCGCCCATGTGGGTCGGCAAGATGCCGAAGAAGGAGGCCGAGGAAAGAGCCATGGTCCAGCTGGAGCGCGTGCGCATTGCCGAGCAGGCCGGCAAGTACCCGCTGCAGCTCTCGGGTGGCCAGCAGCAGCGCGTGGCGATTGCGCGCGCGTTGTGCCTCACGCCCAAGATCATGTTGTTCGACGAGCCCACCTCGGCGCTCGACCCCGAGATGATCAAGGAAGTGCTCGACGTGATGGTGGAGCTGGCCAACCTGGGCATCACCATGATCTGCGTGACGCACGAAATGGGTTTTGCCAAAGCCGTGGCCGACCGCGTGATCTTCATGGACCAGGGTCAGATCGTGGAGCAGAACACGCCCACCGAATTCTTCAACAACCCGCAGAACGAACGCAGCCAGGACTTTCTCTCCAAGATCCTCGGCCATTGATTCACAAGGCTTCTTTTCAACACAGGGTTATTGACTTGTGAGGGTCATGTGGCGCTGACACAATGCGCGGGTTTTCAAGGAGGCCCCACATGACCACATCACCCCCGTTCACCGTCCAGCGGCTTTCCTGGCTGCGCTGGAGCTGCACCACGGCGCTGGGCCTGTCGATGTGGTGTGCCGGTGCAGCGCTGGCGTTTGACGCGCAGGGTCACCGCGGTGCCCGAGGGCTGGCGCCCGAGAACACGCTCGCGGGCATCGAGCAGGCGCTGTCGATCGGCGTGACCACGCTCGAATTCGACGTGGTGCTCAGCGCCGAAGGCGTGCCCGTGGTCTCGCACGACACCGCGCCCAACCCCGACATCACGCGCGACGCGAGCGGCCAGTGGCTGCAAGCCCGCGGCAAACCTTTCAACCAGCTGAGCCTTGCTGAAATCTCCGCCCTGGATGTGGGGCGCATCAACCCGTCGAGCCGCTACGCACGCGACTTCTCCAACCAGTCACCGGCCGATGGTGAACGCATTCCCACGCTGGCGTCCGTGTTCGAACGCATCAAGCGGCTGGGGGCCAGCCATGTGCGCTTCAACATCGAGCTCAAGCTCCATCCCCTGCGTCCAGCCGATTCTCCCGAGCCTGAAGCCTTCGTGCGCGCCGTCATGGCCGTGATCAACAGCCACGGCATGGGTTCGCGCACAACGCTGCAGAGCTTCGACTGGCGCGTCCTGAAGGCAGGTCAGAGCATCGCTCCCCATCTGCCGCTGTCCTTCCTGTCAGCCCAGCTTCCGCGCTTCAACACGCTCGCAGACGGCGCATGGACCACCGGCCTGAAGCTCGCCGATTTCGACGACGCACCGGGCATGGTCGCGGCCGCCGGTGGCAAGTTGTGGTCACCCCATTTCAGCGACCTGAGCCAGGCCACCCTGTCCCGGGCCCGCGGGCTGAACCTGCGCGTGATCCCGTGGACAGTCAACGACATCAGCGACATGGCAAGGCTGATCGACTGGGGTGTGGACGGCCTGATCACCGACTACCCGGACCGGCTGCGCGCGGTCATGCAGGAACGCGGCATGGTCTTGCCGCCTGCGGTCTCCACGCCGGTGAAGTCCGCACGTGCGGCAGCGCCAGCGCAGCAGCCAGAGCCCGTTCGTTTTGGTGTTGCCCCCGATATCCGCTGACACGGCAGCCCCCCGCTCCCGGAACCTCTCGTCGGGTCGCCTGTAAGCCCGCTGGCCCGGGCGCGACCAACCGCCATCTTTCATCGGGAGATGGTCATGACCCCAACATCCAGCACGCTGACGTGCCTCTTCGCACTGACGGGTGCGCTCACGGTTGCGAGCGCACAAGCCCGGACCTGCGAGGTCCGCTCCGGCCCCAGACCCCCGGCCGTGGTGGAGCTCTACACCTCGGAGGGCTGCAGCTCCTGCCCGCCGGCCGATCGCTGGCTGTCCACCCTGAAGACCGCCGACAACGTGCTGGCGCTGTCGTTCCACGTGAACTACTGGAACCACCTGGGCTGGCGCGATCCATTCGCCACCACCGAAACGACGGCCCGGCAATACCGGCTGAAGGAAGCGCTGGGCGGCAAGTACGCCTACACCCCTCAAGTGGTGCTCAACGGGCGCGATCACCGCAACTGGAACGGTCAGCGCGCCGGCAGCCTGGGTGGCCTGCCCCCGGCCTCGGCGCCTGCCCTGCACTTGCGCCGGGAAGGCCAGGTGGTCACCGCAACGATCGCAGCCGTCCCCGGCACCGACATCGCCGGCTACTGGGCAGTGTTGCAGGATGGACTGGTGAGCAAGGTCACGCGGGGCGAAAACGCGGGTGAAGATCTGCGTCACGATCACGTGGTGAGTCTGTACCAGCCCGTCGCGCCCTGGGCAGCCAGCCAGGGAGGCAGCGCCCGGCTCACCTTGCCCGCCGGTTCGGTGCAACGGGTGGCGTTTGTGGTCACCAACGCGGCGCTGACGCAACCGCTGCAGGCGCTGGTGCTGCAATGCCCCGCCTGAAAAGGTGCCATCTGCGGTCCTGAATGGAACCAATCCCTCGCCGTCCGTATCATTCCCTACCATGCGCCATTGGTTCCTTGTCCTCATGATCGCCCTGCTGCCCTTGCGCGGCTGGGTGGGCGATGCCATGGCGATGGAGATGCTGGCCCAGCCCGCACACGCCGGCATGGTGATGGACGGGCATGGCGCGGATCATGCCGACCATCACGCCGCGCACGACGAACAGTGCGATTGCAGCGGGCATGCATCAGCAGACCAGGCAGACCACCAGCACAAGGCCTGCGACGTGTGCAACGTGCCCGCGCTGGCCATGGCGGTGCCGGCCATCCAACCCCCACCCGCAGAGCACGGCCAGCTGACGCTGGCTGGCGAGCCGTTCGCGAGCAGCGAGGCCCAACGGGGCGTCAAACCACCCATTTCCTGAGTTCACACACCACAGGTGCGTCCGCAGCAGCCCCACAGGGTGCGGCAGCGAACGCCGGTTCGTGATTTCAGGAGATTCCCATGATGGTTTTCCGGCGGTTGTCACCGCCTTTCAAGAGTACCCCTGCCCGCGCCGCGGCCCTGAGCCTTGCACTGTCGGCGGTCTGCTGGTCGGCCCAGGCTCAAACGTCCAGCGCCATGCAGGCCGCCCAACCCGACACCGCCACGTCCGCCGTCCCGCTGGTGCTGCCCGCCACCGGCTCGGCCACGCCCGAAGCGCGCCCGGCCGACCTGGCCCGCGCCCGGGAAATCTGGCAACGCGCGAACGAACGCGTGGCGGAGTTTCCAAGAGGTCATGTCGACCTGCTGCGCTGGGAGGCCAAAAACCCTGGCGACGCGCCCTCTGCGCCCGCCAGCAACGCCAAACCGGCCACGCTGGACCTCGCCCAGGCCCTGCGCCTTTCCTTGCGCCAGAGGCCTGATCTCTTCACCCGCGCCGGCATGAACGCGCTGGAACAAGGCGCCGTGCAGGTGGCCTACGCGAAACACGTGCGCGAGCTGCAGCGCGCCTGGGTGGACGCCGTGGCGGCACGCCAACGTTGGCGCCACGCCACCGAGGTGTGGGACGCCACACGCACCGGCAGCGAGCTCGGCCGTCGCATGGTGGTGGCCGGCAACTGGAGCCAGGCCAAGCTGATGCGCGAGCAGCTCACGCAAGCCAGCGCATGGCAAGCGGCGGTGGAGGCGCAGGGCGACGCGTTCCAGGCGCAGGAGCAGCTGGCGCAGATGCTCGGCCTGTGGGAGAGCGCCGCGGTCGAGCAGCTGGGCGAGCGCCTGCCCACGAGCCTGCCCGCCGTGCCGCCGCGCGCCACCCCCGGCGCGGGCATCACCGAGGCCACACTGGAAGCTGCGGTGCTGCGCGGCCATCCCCTGCTGGCGCTGCAACGGACCAAAGCAGCGCGCGAGTTCGCCGCCGTGAACGCGGGCAGACGACAGGCCTGGAACGATGCGGTGGAGGCCTCACTCGCTGCCCTGCCCGATCCGGGCACCACACCGACACCACCCCACATCGCGGACCTGTCGCTGCTGCGCGACCACGCGCTGGAGCGGTCCACCCGCGCCGAAGCGGACCTGCTGCGCGCGGCCAGCGAGCGCCGCTCCATGGCGCGCCAGGCGTGGGCAAACCTGCAGGCACGCCACGCCAGCGCGTTGCACGCACAAACCGTGGTGGCCCAGTTGCACACCGCGCTGGAGCAAGAGACCCTGCTGCGCTACAACGGCATGCTGCAAAGCAGCTGGGAATTGCTGGCCAGCGCGCGCGAACGCATGCAATCGCTCGACGCGGCCTTGCAGGCCCGGCGCGACTACTGGCGCGCCCATGCGGACCTCCAGGCTCTGCTCGCAGGCGCCGACTACGCCGGCCCCGACAGCCCTTCCAACGCTGGCGCTGGCTCGGCCAACGCCCCTGCAGGACACTGACATGAACAAAACAATGAACCGCCGAAACTGGCTCACCGGCGCTGCCGTGGGCGCCGTTGCCGCCAGCAGCGTGAGCCGCGTGGCGCTGGCCGCCATTCCCGAGCCGGTGCAACAAACCTCCGCCGACACCGCCCCGCCCTGGACGCCCCCGGGTGTCACGGGCGCGGGACGCCCCTACAACCCGGTGGTCACGCTCAACGGCTGGACCGCACCCTGGCGCATGAACGCGGGCGTGAAGGAGTTCCACCTCGTGGCCGAGCCGGTGGTGCGCGAGATGGCACCCGGCTTCATGGTCAACATGTGGGGCTACAACGGCCAGAGCCCGGGCCCGACCATCGAGGTGGTCGAGGGCGACCGCGTGCGCATCTATGTGACCAACCGCCTGCCCGAACACACCACCATCCACTGGCACGGCCAGCGCCTGCCCAACGGCATGGACGGTGTGGGCGGCCTGAACCAGCCGCAGATTCCGGTGGGCAAAACCTTTGTGTACGAGTTCACGGCGCGCCGCCCCGGCACCTTCATGTACCACCCGCACGCCGATGAAATGACGCAGATGGCCATGGGCATGATGGGTTTCTGGGTCACGCACCCGAAGGCGAAGCACCCGCTCATTGAAGACGTGCAGCGCGACTACTGTTTCCTGCTCAACGCCTTCGACGTGGAGCCCGGCAGCATGACGCCGCAGGTCAACACCATGCTCGACCAGAACATCTGGAGCTGGAACAGCCGCGTGTTTCCGGGCATCACGCCGCTGGTGGCGCGCCTGGGCGAGCGCGTGCGCGTGCGGGTGGGCAACCTCACCATGACCAACCACCCGATCCACATCCACGGCATCGAGTTCGAGGTGAGCGGTACCGACGGCGGCCCCACGCCCAAGGGCTCGCGCTGGCCCGAGGTCACCACCGATGTGGCGGTGGGCCAGATGCGCCAGCTCGAGTTCATCGCCGACGAACCGGGCGACTGGGCGATGCACTGCCACAAGAGCCACCACACCATGGGCGCCATGGGTCACGGCGTGCCCACGATGATCGGCGTGGACCACCGAGGTCTGGTCAAGCCGCTGCAGCGCGCCGCGCCCGACTACATGGTGATGGGCGAACGCGGCATGGCCGACATGGGCGAGATGCAGATGGAGCTGCCCACCAACACCTTTCCCATGATGACGGGCACTGGACCTTATGGCGCCATCGAGATGGGCGGCATGTTCACCACACTCAAGGTGCGCGCCGACCAGAAGACCGGTGACTACAGCGACCCCGGCGCATACAAGATGCCACCGGGCACGCAGGCGCGGCTGGTCGACACGGGAGCTGCGCCCGCAGCCGCCCGCCCTGCGGCGCCCACCCCGACAACCCCACCCGCCGCCACCGTCCGCAAGCCCGCGGGCGGCCACGGCAACCACTGAGACCTCAACGGAGAACACGCATGACCTTCAAGACACGACGCAGCCTGCTGGCCTTTCCTCTGGTGCTGGCCCTGCCGCGCGCCTTTGCCCACGGCGATCAGCACCCCAAGGCAGCAGCCCCGTTGGTGAAAGAGCAGAAGCCCTGGGGCATCGCAGCAGAACCTGCCAAGTCGAAGCGCACGGTGGACATCCGCATGACCGACGACATGAAGATGAGTCCGAACCACATTGACGTGCGGGAAGGCGACACGCTGCGCATCCGCGCCGTCAACGCCGGCAAGATGCTGCACGAGATCGTGATCGGCACCGGCGACGAACTCAAGGCCCATGCCGAGATGATGAAGAAATTCCCCAAGATGGAGCACGACGAGCCCTACATGGCACACGTGGCCGCCGGCCAGCGCGGCGAGATCGTCTGGACCTTCAACCGCCCCGGCGACTTTGAATTCGCCTGCCTGATCGCCGGCCACTTCGAAGCCGGCATGCGCGGCACCATCCGCGTCACCCCCAAAGCTTGATTCCCCAGGAGACCACCATGCAAAGACGTTCCCTCATCAGCGCAGCCGCCGCCTTCGCCGCCGCTGCAAGCCTGCCCGCCTGGGCACAAACACCCGCCGTCCTGCCGGTGCTGCAGGTCTGGAAAGACCCCAACTGCGGCTGCTGCCAGGACTGGGTGAAACACCTGCAGGCCGACGGCTTCCAGGTGCAGGTGTTCGACACCGGCAACGCCGCCGTGCGCAAGCGCCTGGGCATGCCCGAGGCATTCGGCTCGTGCCACACCGGCCTGATCGCCGGCTATGCGATCGAGGGCCATGTGAATGCGCGCGAGATCCGCCGCCTGCTGGCGGAGAAGCCCAAGGCCATCGGCCTGGCCGTGCCGGGCATGCCGGTGGGCAGCCCCGGCATGGACGGCGCCGTGTACGGCGAGCGCCGCGACGCCTACGACGTGGTGCTGGTTCAGTCCGACGGCACGGGCCGCGTGTACCAGCATTACGCCGGCAACTCGGCGGGCTTCAAGCGCACCGCCACCACGGACGAAACCTTGCCCATGGCCGAGGGTGAGGTGCGCAAGGTGGACACGGCCGCCGGGAAGATCTCGCTCAAACACGGCGAGATCAAGAACCTGGACATGCCACCCATGACCATGGTGTTCCAGGTGAGCGACCCGTCGCTGCTGGGCAAGGTGAAGGCGGGCGACAAGGTGCGCTTCACCGCCAAGCAGATCAAGGGTGCCTACACCGTGATGAGCATCGAACCGGCGCCTTGAAGCCGCCGCAAGGGCGCGCTGCAACAGGTGTTTGCATGGGGGCGTGCTAAGGTTCCGGCATGCCCCAAACCCTTCGCTACACCCTCATCTCGCTGCGCGAGATGGTGATGTCATTCGGCCCGTTCGCCCTGCTCACCATCGCCCTGTTGGGACTGGCCTACTGGTGGCTCGATCCCAACCCGCCCAAGAAAGTGGTGCTGGCCACCGGCCCGGACCAAAGCGCCTACGCGGAGTTCGGCAAACGCTACGCCGAGGCGCTCAAGCGCTACGGCATCACCGTCGAACTCCTGTCCTCCGAAGGATCGTCGGCCAACCTCGAACTGCTGCGCACCGGCCGCGCCGATCTTGGCTTTGTGCAAGGCGGCACGGCCGACATCGGCTACGACGAGGAAGACACCATCACCTCGCTGGGCAGCCTGTTCGTGGAGCCGCTGTGGCTGTTCTACCGCGAAGACTCGGCCAGACGCCTGCGCAAATCCCCCACGGTGAACAACCTTGCCGAACTCAAAGGCTGGCGCGTCAACGTGGGCACGGCCGGCAGCGGTGTGCCGCGCCTGTTCTCCACCTTGCTGGACGTGAACCGGCTGGACGCCAAACAGATGACGCTGAGCGAGCTGGAGCAGACCCCGGCGACGGTGGCTTTTCTGGGTGGCGAGATCGACGCCGTGGTCTTCGCCTCGGCGCCGGAATCGCTGATGGTGCAGATGCTGCTGCAGACGCCGAGCGTGAAGCTGCTGGACTTCGCGCAAAGCGAAGCCTATTCCCGGCGCTTCGGCTACCTCACGCCGGTGGTGATGCCGCAGGGCGTGGTGGACCTCGCGCGCAACATCCCCACACGCGACGTGCGGCTCGTGGCCTCCACCACCAGCCTGCTGGCGCACAGCGACACCCACCCCGCCATCCTGCAGCTGTTCGCCCAAACGGCCACCGGCCTGCACGGCGGCTCGGGCTGGTTCAGCAAGGCGGGCCAGTACCCCAGCCTGGAACACAGCGAAGTGCCGGTCTCGGCCGAGGCCGCACGCGCCATCAGGAACGGCGCGCCTTTCCTGCAGCGCTACCTGCCCTTCTGGCTGGCCAACCTGATCGAACGCATGTGGCTGGCCATGGGCCTGATCCTGGCACTCGCACTGCCGCTCTCGCGCATCGTGCCCCCGCTCTACACCTTCCGCATCCGCAAACGTGTGTTTCGCTGGTATGCCGAACTGCGCGACGTGGAGCAGCGCTTTGAAGCAGACGCCGACAAGGCCGCCGATCTGGTGGAACAGCTCGACGCCATGGAATCCAAAGTGGAGAAGGTGGTGGTGCCGTTGTCGTACACCGACGAGCTCTACGCGCTGCGCAACAACATCCACCTGGTGCGCAAGAAACTCCTCAGGAAGGTCTGAGAGCACAGCAGCAGAGCGTGGGGGCGACGAGCCAGCCGCCGGGCCGCCCCAAGGGCAGGCTCAACCCCCTCCGGGGGGGGGCAGCGGACCTCGCGCAGCGGGGGAGCGTGGGGGCGACGAGCAAGCCGCCGGGCCGCCCCAAGGCAGGCTCAGCCCCCTCCGGGGGCAGCGGACCTCGCGCAGCGGGGGAGCGTGGGGGCGACGAGCCAGCCGCCGGGCCGCCCCAAGGCAGGCTCAGCCCCCTCGGGGGGCAGCGGACCTCGCGCAGCGGGGGAGCGTGGGGGCGCTTTAAATGCCTTCAGCCTTGATGCTGTTCAGCCAGGCTTGGCGCGTGACCTCATCCAAAGCCTCGTTCACGACACCCTGATCCGCCACCACCCGCAACTTGTCCTGCTCGATCAGGCGGTCCAGGCCGCGGCGGGTCATGGACAGCGAACGACCATGGGGGCCTGCAAAGAGAAACAGCGTGCCGTGCGGGCTGGCCCAGGTGATCTGGCAGCGCACGGCCTGACCCTCCTGCCACATGTCGACCCAGGTGCCCACGCTCAGCTGAGACACCGGTTGCTGCGCCGCCATCTCGGCCTTGAGTTCCACCCAGTCCCGCTGCAGGGGCTGCGTGTCCACAAACGAGGGCTGGGTGTCGGGCTGGGACTCGGGCGAGATGTCGTCCAGGAAGCCGGTGTCGCGCGCCTCGGCCGGCTGCATCCACGGCTCCAGATCGATGTCGCCCTGCTGGCTGGGCGGTGAGTCTTGCGGCGGCTCGGCACGCTGGGTCTTGTAGGCGGCTTCGTGCAGGCCCATCAGGGCCTGGAAAAAGGACTCCGCCTGCTCCCTCGGGTAGTCGATGGAGTCCAGTCCCTCGCGCAGGGTGCGCAGGACGCCGGGAATGATCTTGACCAGGCGCGGACGGTTCAGGCTGGCCAGCGCGAGCTGGCTCGACCACAGCAGGTCGGGCAGGATGTCGGTGTAGCGCAGGGCCGGCACTTCGGAGGTGTCCATGCCGGTGGCGTTGGAGACCTCCAGCCGCGCCTGCGCCACGACCTGCGCCCAGGGGCCGGTGAGGAAACGCCGCACCACCCCAGGCGAACGGGTGAAGTCGTTGCGCGACCGGAACTCGGCGGCCACACGCTCGGCGAGCAGGTTGCGTTGTTCGACCCGCACCAGCGTCTTGACAGCCAGTCCACGCGCCTGTACCTGCTCGGGTGCCATGGCTTCGGTTTGCGAACGGTTGAAGCCCTGCAGCAGGCCGGAGAAACGGTCGGTCAAGTCACCGCCCGGTTTCTGCAGTGCGTCGATGATGCTGCGCACCTGGCGCGAAAACCCGGCGTAGCCACGGTCCTGCTCGTTCGTGTAGGCCAGGCTGTGTTCGGTGATGGCATCGAGCAGGCGCCGCGCGGGGTTCTGCCGGTCGGCAAAAAAGCGCGGCTCGGTGCGGGCCACCTGCAGCAACGCAGGCTTCATGTCCTGCAACATTTCACGCACCGGCAGCAGCAAACGCTGGTCCGCGGAAATCTGCTTGAGCATGAGCGAAACCACCTCGCTGGCCAGCGTGCGCACCATCGCGTTTCCCGTGCCGGCACTGCCGGGCGCACGCGTGCTCTCCTCACCGGCCTGGTCGAGGTTGCCCACCAGCAGCTGGTGCAGGTGGTCCAGGGTGAGCAGGGCCTCGGAGCCGGGCGCCGCTTCTTCCTGCGAAGCACCGCCCTGGCGAACCGGTGCGTCGCCCGTGAACGGGCGGGAATCGGGCGACTGGACCACGGCATAGCCTGCGGCCTGCACGCCCATGCGTTCGAGCAAGGCGCTCAGCCGCGTGTAGAGCCCCTGCAGTTCGTTGCCCAGGGAGATGGCGCCGGTCTGCAGCCACCGCGAGCGCACGGCCGGACCCACGTGCAGGCCCTTGAGCGTCTTCATCAAGGCGCTGACCACCACGTCGGCGCGCAGGGGATTGGCGTCGGGATTGACCACCTGCATGCCCTGCGCCGTGCACAGGCGCGCGGTGAGGTCCACCACTTCGTGGTCCACCGTCATGCTGACGATCTGCTGCACACGCGCCAGCTCCACCGTCTCCTGCACCTGGTCGTCGCCCATGAGTTCGAGCTCATCGAAGCTCACGCTTCTGGCGGTGCGCGCCTGGGTGTCGGTCGCGGGCAAGGCGTTGCCGACCGCGTCGGCAAGCGATTCGAGAAAACGGGTGGCCAACAGGTCGCGGTGGGATTCGAGCGCGGTTCGCGCCTCGACCAGGCCTTGTTTGTCGTTCAGGTGCCGGGCCGACAGCTCTTTGTCCTTGAGCGTCGCGTGCAGTTTGTCCAGCCAACGGGGCACCCACTCACGCGTCTGGACGAGGGCCTCCTTGAGGCAGGCGTCAAAGGCCTGGGGCTGGGCATCCATGCGGGCGTTCGCTTTCGTTCAAGTGGGCCAAAAGGGGGGGTTTGGACCATTGTGACGAAGCTCCGCCGTGTTCACAACGTGGAAAAGACGCAAAAAGCGCCGCCAGTTCAAACCTTCTGCATCAAGGCTTGCCAACCCTCGACACCGAGATCGCGCAAGGTTTGCAGGTTGCGTTCAACGATGGCATCGGCGTCTCCACCTTCGCTGGCCACCGCTCGTTCCACGCTCTCTTCGCGCAGCAGGTGCAGCGTGGGAAACGGCGCGCGGTTGGTGCAGTTGGTCACGTCGTCGGGCTCGGTGCCCTCGAATTGGAACAACGGGTGAAACGGCGCGACCTGGATCACACCTTCCAGCTCGTGCTCGGCCACCACGTCGTCCACCACGTTGAGGAAGTCGTTGAAGACCTCGAAGTCGGGGAACAGCGTGGCGTGCACCAGCAGCGTGGTGTCGATCTCCTCGGCCGGCGTGTTCACCAGCAGCGTGAGCTCGCGGTCGAGGTCGTCGAGAAATGCATCGAGGTGGCGCGCCTGGCTCACCACGATACGCACCTGGTTCTTCACATACACCGCCCGTGCGAACGGGCACAGGTTCAGGCCGATGACGGCCTTTTCCAGCCAGTGGCGCGTGGCGGCTTCGACGTCCTGCATCACTTCAAAGCTTTGAAGCGCATGCGCTTGGGCTTCGCGCCCTCTTCACCCAATCGCTTCTTCTTGTCGGCTTCGTACTCCTGGTAGTTGCCGTTGAAGAACACCCACTGGCTGTCGCCTTCGGCGGCCAGGATGTGCGTGGCGATGCGGTCGAGAAACCAGCGATCGTGGCTGATGACCAGCGCGCAGCCGGCGAATTCGAGCAAGGCGTCTTCGAGCGCGCGCAGGGTTTCCACGTCGAGGTCGTTCGAGGGTTCGTCCAGCAGCAGCACGTTGCCGCCTTCGGCCAGGGTCTTGGCCAGGTGCAGACGACCGCGTTCACCGCCCGAGAGGCTGCCCACGCGTTTTTGCTGGTCGCCGCCGGAGAAGTTGAAACGCCCGCAGTAGGCGCGGCTGGGCATCTGGAACTTGCCCACGGTGATCATGTCCAGTCCACCCGACACGTCTTCCCACACCGTCTTTTCGTTCTGCAAATCGTCGCGGCTTTGGTCCACCACGGCCATGCGCACCGTCTGACCGATCTTCACTTCGCCGCTGTCGGGCTGTTCCTTGCCGGAGATCAGCTTGAACAGCGTGGACTTGCCCGCACCGTTCGGGCCGATGATGCCGACGATGGCGCCGGCCGGGATCTGGAAGCTCAGGTTGTCGATCAGCAGGCGGTCACCAAAGGACTTGCTGACGTTCTTGAACTCGAACACTTCGTTGCCCAGGCGCTCGGCCACGGGGATGAAGATCTCGTTGGTCTCGTTGCGCTTCTGGTAGTCGACATCGCTCAGTTCCTCAAAGCGCGCCAGACGCGCTTTGCTCTTCGCCTGACGGCCCTTGGGGTTCTGGCGCACCCACTCCAGTTCCTTCTTCATGGCCTTGGTGCGCGCGTCTTCGGTGCGCTGCTCCTGCTCCAGGCGGGCTTCTTTCTGTTCCAGCCAGGTCGAGTAGTTGCCTTTGTACGGAATGCCGTGGCCACGGTCGAGTTCGAGAATCCACTCGGCCGCGTTGTCCAGGAAATAACGGTCGTGGGTGATGGCGACCACGGTGCCCGGGAAGCGCTTCAAGAACTGCTCCAGCCAGTCCACCGACTCGGCGTCCAGGTGGTTGGTGGGTTCGTCGAGCAGCAGCATGTCGGGCTTGGACAGCAGCATGCAGCACAGCGCCACGCGGCGCTTTTCACCACCGGAGAGCACGCCGACCTTGGCGTCCCACGGGGGCAGGCGCAATGCGTCGGCCGCGATTTCCAGCTGGTGTTCACCGTCGGTGCCCGAGGTGGAGATGACGGCTTCGAGCTGCGCCTGCTCGGCGGCCAGCGCGTCGAAGTCGGCGTCTTCCTCGGCGTAGGCGGCGTACACCTCTTCCAGGCGTTTCTGCGCAGCGCGCACGCCGCTCATGCTGTTTTCCACCGCTTCACGCACGCTCTGCTCGGGGTCGAGCTGCGGCTCCTGCGGCAAATACCCGATGCGGATGCCCGGCATCGGAATGGCTTCGCCTTCGATTTCCTTGTCGATGCCGGCCATGATCTTGAGCAGCGTGGACTTGCCCGAACCGTTGGTGCCGAGCACGCCGATCTTGGCGCCGGGGAAGAAGGAGAGCGAAATGTCCTTGAGGATCTGACGCTTGGGCGGCACGATTTTGCCGACCTTGTTCATGGAAAAGACGTATTGAGCCATTGCTGTGTGCCTGAAGAATCTGCAGCCAGGACGGCCGCGCAACCCCGGATTATCCCAGCATGCGACAATACGGCTCGTTGGGCACTTCAGTTGGCTCAACACCAGCCCTTCGCTGGGGTGCTCGCCAACCACGGTGGCACCAAACCCCTGAATCCATCTGCCCCAGACTGGCCGGGTGCCGCTTCCAACACCGGAGCGACTCACGGAGTGGCCGATGCCCCCAGCGCCCTGGACGGGCGCCTCCAAAAAAATGACCTTTGACGATCTGAAACTGGCCCCGGCCATCGTGCAAGCCGTGCGTGAGCATGGCTACGAAACCCCCACCCCCATCCAGGCCGAGGCGATTCCCGCCGTGCTGGCCGGGCGCGACCTGCTCGGTGGCGCCCAGACGGGCACCGGCAAGACCGCTGCCTTCACCCTGCCCCTGCTGCAACGCCTCGCCGACGGCGAACGCGCCAAGAACCGCTTCGGCGGCGTGGCCATCCGCGCCCTGGTGCTCACCCCCACCCGCGAGCTCGCGGCGCAAGTGGAAGAGTCGGTGCGCACCTACGGCAAGCACCTGACGCTCACCTCCACCGTCGTCTTTGGCGGCGTGGGCATGAACCCGCAGATCAACGCCATGAAGCGCGGCGTCGACGTGCTGGTGGCCACCCCCGGCCGCCTGCTGGACCTGCAGCAGCAAGGTTTCCTCGACCTCTCCGGCGTGCAGATGCTGGTGCTGGACGAAGCCGACCGCATGCTCGACATGGGCTTCATCCACGACGTGAAGAAGATCCTGGCGCTGGTGCCGAAAGAAAAGCAGAGCCTGCTGTTCTCCGCCACCTTCAGCGACGAGATCCGCGACCTCGCGAGCAACCTGCTCAAGGACCCGCTGCACATCCAGGTGACCCCGCGCAACACCACGGTGCAGCGCATCACCCAGGTGATCCACCCCGTGGGCCGCGGCAAGAAGAAAGCCCTGCTGGTGCACATCATCAACCAGCACAACTGGAGCCAGGTGCTGGTGTTCACCCGCACCAAGTTCGGCGCCAACAACGTGGCCGAGTTCCTCACGAAAAACGGCATCCAGGCCATGGCCCTGCACGGCAACAAGAGCCAGGGTGCCCGCACCCAGGCGCTGGCCGGCTTCAAGAGCGGCGACATCCGCGCCCTGGTGGCCACCGACATCGCAGCGCGCGGCATCGACATCGACGAGCTGCCGCACGTCGTGAACTACGAGATCCCGAACGTCTGCGAAGACTACGTGCACCGCATCGGCCGCACCGGCCGTGCCGGCAACGACGGTGCTGCCGTCAACCTCGTGAGCCTGGACGAAGAAGGCTTCATGATGGAGATCGAGCGCTTCACCAAGCAGCGCATTCCGGTGCAGATGTTCCCCGAGTTCATGCCCGAGCCAGGTGAGAAGGCCGAGCCCATCGCCATGGGCCGCCAGACCATCTGGGGCGGTGCCGGCAAGCCGCCGAGCCGCGACGTGATGGCTGCAGCCGCCAAGGCCGCGCGCACGGAAATGATGCAGCGCGTGCGCGAGAAAAAAGCCGGTGAGCCGCAGCAGGCCCGCGGCAACGGCGGTGGTGGCCAGCGCCAGCGCCCGGCCGGTGACGGCGCCCAGATCGACGGACCGCGCGGCGAAGGCCGCCGCGGTGGTGGCGGCAACGGTGGCGGTCAGCGTGCGAACGGTGGTGGTGGCAACGGCCAACCCCGCGGCAACAACGGTCCACGCAACGGTGGCGGCCAGGGCCCACGCCCACCGCGCCAGCAGGCCGATCGCGGTGACCGCATGGACCGCGCACCGCGCGAAGACCGTGGCCCGCGTGAAGACCGCGAACCCGGCGCCGAGCGCCAGCCCGGCCCGAACGCCCACCTGGGCAGCCTGCGCATCAAGGAACCGCGCCCACGCGCGGCCAACCCGGGCGGCCAGCCCGACCCGCTGCGCACCAGCATCGACGCCATGCGCACCGGCAACCGCGGTGGCAAAGGTGGCGGCGGTGGTGGCGGCGGCCGAGGCGGCCCACGTGGTGGCGGTGGCGGTGGCGGTGGCGGTGGTGGTGGCGGTGGTGGTGGTGGTGGCAACGCCGATCCCCTGCGCACCAACTACGGCCGCATCCGCTGAACGGGTCGCTGAACTACAGTGCGGTCATGCAAAACGACCGCACGCTCCCCTCTCCCGACGCCCCGTCTGCCTTCATCGGCAACGGGGCGTCGCCACGTTGGGCCACGCTCATGGTGGCCACCTGCAACGTGCTCAACCTGGCACAACCGGGGCGCCACTTCTACGATGGGCAGGAGCCCTACTCCAACACCGAGTTCGATCGCAAGGTGGAGTGGCTGGGCAACCGCTTCAAGGCGCTCAACGCCGACGTGATCGCGGTGCAGGAGGTGTGGGACGAACTGGCCCTGCGCGCCGCCGTGGCACGCAGCGGCCTGCAATACAGCTCGGTGGTGGTGCCGGGTGCCGAGAACGGCCCGGGACAGATCGGTGCCCAAGGCACACCGCGCGTGGGCATCGTCACGCGCCTGAAGCTGGAGTCGGTCGAGTCGATCGTCAACTTTCCCGCCGCGGCCGTGGTGCAGGTGCCCGGCCTGGGCGCGCACACCCGCTTCGAGCGCCCGCCGCTGGTGGCCACGCTGCGCCTGAAACACGGCCAGCCGCTCTGTGTGATCACCGCGCACCTCAAGAGCAAGCGGCCCAAGTACCTCGAAGACGCCAGCGGCAAGACCATCGAAGACACCGACGACCCTGCGGTGCAGGCGCTCGGCTCCATGCGTTCCTTGATCATGCGGGCCGGTGAAGCCCTGGCCCTGCGCCTGAAGGTGGTGGAACTGCTGCACCGCACGCGCCTGCCGCTGGTGCTCATGGGCGACCTCAACGACAGCCCGCACAGCGTGACCACGCAGCTGATTGCCGCCACCTCGCAGGTGGCCTGGGACAAGGGCGCGCGCGACAACGCGCTGTTCAGCGCCTGGGACGTGCAGGGCGAAGCCGCGCTGCGCCGCGATGTGGCGTATTCACACATCCACCAGGGCTACCCCGAGGTGCTTGACCAGGTGCTGGTGAGCGAGGAATTTGTGGCCGGGGGCCGTGGCGCCATCGGCGATGTGCGGCGCGTGGAGGTCTTCAACGACCACCTGTTTGAAGGCCGGGACCGCAGCCGCAGCGACCACGGTTTTGTGCGCGCGCTGCTCAGGCTGCGCTTGCCGGACGCGGTGTGAGCAGCTTCAGACCTTGACGAACGCGGTCACCAGCGGCTCGTCACCCACCTGCCGGCTCCAGTGGCCGTGCACCGCCGCGTCGAACGTGGCGCCCGCCGGCAATGTATCGGCCGAATAGAAGTGGTCGCCCGCGCCGAAGGTGCGCGAGCTGCCGTCCTGCAAACCGATCTCCATCTGGCCGCGCAGCACAAAGAGCCACTGCGGTGCATCGGTGCAGTGAAACTGGCTGCGAAACCCCACCGGGCTCTGACGCAACTGCAAACCGCTGGCGGGCAAGAGCGGCGACAGGCGCGCGGCTGGTGTTCCCTGGTCGAGATCAACGGTTTCTTCGCGGAACCGGGCGCGGCCATCAACGTCGGTGAACAGCACGACCTTGAAGAATGGGTTCATGGAGGCTCCTGAAAACGGGAGCCCGGTTTTACCAGACAGCCACGACCAAAAGACAGCGCCCGGGATCCTGTGAAGGACACCGGGCGCTGGCGCCGCCAGCCTCATGGGCCAGCGGCGGTGCTCACAAACAGACTCAGTTGGCGCGGACAGGGCTCGCGTTCACCAATTCAGCACGCACGTCTTCACGCGACTTGCCCTGGGCAACGACCGGCTGTGGGTAACGGTTGGGGTACAGCTGGTTGAAGCGCAGACCCGTTTCGCTGTCGGCAATCAGGTCGCCATTGCGCTGGGCTTCGGCCAGTTCGGCCTTCACTTCGGCGCGCGTCTTGCCTTGCGCAACCACTTCAACGGCGGGTGCCGAGGTGCGGGTGGCTGCGTATTGCTCGGGGTACAGCTGGTTCAGACGCTGACCGGTTTCGCCGTCGGCGATCAGGTCACCATTGCGCTGGGCTTCGGCCAGTTCGGCTTTGACTTCGGCGCGGGTCTTGCCCACAACAGCCACGGTGGCCTGGGGGTAGAGGTTGGGGTAGAGCTGGTTGAAACGCAGACCCGTTTCCCCGTCGGCGATCAGGTCGCCGTTGCGCTGGGCTTCGATCAGTTCGGCGCGGACCTGCTCGCGGGTCTTGGCGGTGGAAGGATCGGCGGCCATGGCGTGGCCGGCAATGAGGGTGGAGAGGGCGATGGCAACAACAGACAGACGGGTTTTCATGACAGTTTCCTTTGGGAGGGTTGAACATGCCGGTCGGTCCGTTGTGCGGTCTGGCCGGCTTCGATGCCTCTGCGGAGGGTTTGCATGCATCGATGGGTTGAACTGTAAAGTTTCTGATCCTGATGAAAAATAGCGCCACCATCGTTGCTGTGTTTCTATTTCAGCAACAATAGTGTCTTTCTCATCCGGGAAAACCCTTTCAAGGAGCCTCTTCATGGACCGACTGGCCTCGATGCGTGTCTTTCAAAAAGTGATCGACGAGGGCGGCTTTGCGGCCGCCGGGCGTGCCGTGGACATGTCGCCAGCGGTGGTCACGCGGCTGGTGGCCGACCTGGAGGACCACCTGGGCACGCGCCTGTTGCACCGCACGACCCGGCGCGTCTCGCTCACCGACGCGGGCGAGGGTTACCTGGAACGGGTGCGCGTGATCCTGCAAGACCTGGACGAAGCCCACGCCCTGGTGAGTTCACAGACCAGCGAACTCGCGGGCGTGCTGCGCCTGCTGGCCCCCCCGGTGCTGGCCACGCACGTGCTCGCACCGCTGGTCAGCGGGTTCCGGCAGGCCTACCCCAAGATCCTGCTCGACATCGACGTGGAGTCGCACCGCGAGCCGCCAGTCGAGGACTACGACATCACGCTCATGGGCACCCGGGCCTCGTTCGACGCCAACGTGATCGCGCGCAAGGTGATCTCCAGCGTCACGGTCCTGCTGGCCTCGCCCGAGTACCTGCAGCGCAGGGGCACGCCCGCGCGCCCCGAAGACCTGGCACAACACGACTGCCTGCGCATCAAGCCGGCGGCCGGCCGCACCCGCGGCTGGCGCCTGCTGCACGAAACCGACGAAACACGTTTTGTGGACATCGAGGTGCAACCGGTGCTGTGGGCCAACCACACCGACACGCTGATGCACGCCGCACTCGACGGCGCAGGCATCACCGCCACCACCATCGAGCTGGCCGCGCCGCTGATCCAGAACGGTGATCTGGTGCGCGTGCTCAATCCATGGATCACCGACCGCCTCACCATGTACGCCGCCCTGCCCAGCCGCAAATTCATGCCAAGGCGCACCGAGGTGTTTCTGGACTACCTCATCACGCAGACCCGCGCACGTGTGGACAGCGCAATGGCCACCTGCAGCAGTTGCTGAAGTCCCGGTGAATTCCCGCCTTACCATGACCGCATGAACACACCGACCACCCCCTCGTCCGTCCACTTTGGTCACCAGGGCCGCGTCGTCATCGTCACCGGCGGTGCCCAGGGCATTGGTGAAGCCTGCGTGCGCCGCTTCGCGCGCGAAGGCGCCAGCCTGGTCATTGCCGACGTGGCGGACGCGCCCGGCAGCGCGCTCGCACGCGAACTCGGGGCCACCTACAGGCACTGCGACGTGGGCGACAAGCTCGATGTGGACGCGGTGGTGGACAAAACCGTGGCCGCTTTCGGGCGCATCGACGTGCTCGTGAACAACGCCGGCATCTTCAAGGCGGCCGACTTTCTGGAAGTGACCGAAGACGACTTCGACGAGGTGCTGCGCGTGAACCTCAAAGGTTCCTTCCTCATGGGCCAGGCGGTGGCGCGCGTGATGGCCACACAGCGCGACGGTGCCATCGTCAACATGAGTTCGGTCAACGGCGTGCTCGCCATCCCCAGCATCGCCAGCTACAACGTGAGCAAGGGCGGCATCAACCAGCTCACCCGGGTGATGGCGCTGGCCCTGGCCGAGCACGGCATCCGCGTGAACGCGGTGGCACCGGGCACCATCGCCACCGAGCTCGCGGCCCGCGCCGTGCTCACCAGCGACGAAGCCAGGAACAAGATCCTCAGCCGCACCCCCATGCGGCGCCTGGGCGAGCCCGACGAGATCGCCGACGTAGTGGCCTGGCTGGCCAGCGACGCGGCCAGCTACGTCACGGGTGAGATCGTCACGGTGGACGGTGGGCGCATGACGCTGAACTACACGGTTCCGCTCTAGGTGGGCGGGCACACCCGTTCGTAAGTACGCCAACAAACTGGCACACAACGGGAACTCTGCGCTCCGAGCGCGTCTCCATCGTGGCTGACAGCGCCGCTGCACACGCGGCCCGCGCTGATGCCCGCCCGCACGATGCGGCTGTTTTTTCGAAGCCGACACCTTGCTGAAACAACGTCCTGCCTGGACCCTGGCCGCCCTGTTGCTGGCCTGCGGCCCCACCTTCGCCCAAACCCCCGCACGCGCGCCGGCAGCCGCGCCGGTGATCGTGGCCTCCAGCACGCAGGCCAACGACGACATCGTCCTGTCCGTGCTGGGCAACGGTTCGGCGCGCCAGTCGGTGGTGATCTTCCCGGCTGTGGCGGGCGAAGTGGCGCAGGTCAGCTTCCGCCCCGGGCAAGCGGTGCGCGCCCGGCAGGTGTTGTTGCGCCTGGAAGACCGCTCCGAGCGGCTGGCCGCCGATCTGGCGGCGGCCCGCGTGGACGCGGCCAAGGCGCTGGCCGTGCGCTACGAAGGTACACGCGGCACCGGCGCCGTGCCCGAAAGCGTGGTGGACGAAGCGCGCGCCGCGCTGCGCGCCGCGAAGATCGAACTGGCCCAGGCGCGCGAGGCGGTGGCCGACCGCGTGGTCCGCGCCCCGTTTGCCGGCGTCGTCGGCCTGGCCACGGTCGAGCGTGGCGACCGCGTGACCGCCGACACCGCGCTCACCACGCTGGACGATCGCCGCGTGCTGTTCATCGACTTCGAGGTGCCCGAGGCCCATCTGGCCCGCGTGAAGCGCGGCCAAGCGGTCACGGCCACCAACCCGGCCTACCCGGGGCGCTCGTTCACAGGCGCTGTGGCCGAGATCGACAGCCGCATCGACCCGGTGTCGCGCAATGTGCGCATGCGGGCGACTGTCCCCAACCCCGACGACGTGTTGCGATCGGGCATGTCGTTCCAGGTGCAGCTGGATTTGTCGGGCCAACCCCGCGTGAGCGTGCCCGAACTGGCCCTGCAATGGGACCGCGAGGGGTCGTTTGTGTGGGTGGTGCGCGAGGGCAAGGCGGTGCGTGTGCCGTCGCGCCCGGTGCGGCGCGCTGACGGACGTGTCTTGCTCGATGGCGACCTGAAACCCGGTGAATCGGTGGTGGTGGAGGGCGTGCAACGATTGCGCGCGGGCCTGGCGGTGCGGGTGGTCGGCAACGGCGGCGCTGCGCACACCCAGCCATGACCGAGGATCGCGCCAACGACCTGCCGGCGCTGGCGATCCGCCGGCCGTGGATGGTGATCGTGATCAACCTGCTGATCGTCATCGCCGGCATCGGCGCGTGGCTGGGTGTGGAAGTGCGCGAGTTGCCCAACATCGACCGCCCCATCGTGGCCGTGCGCGCCGACTGGCCTGGCGCGGCGCCCGAGACCCTGGACGCCGAAGTCACGCGTGTGATCGAAGGTGCGGCCGCGCGGGTGCCGGGCGTGTACCTCGTGCGTTCTGCCAGCGAAGAAGGCAACCTGCGCGTCATCATCGAATTCAACCCCGGGGTGGACCTGGTGACCGCCGCCAACGACGTGCGCGACGCCATTGCGCGCGTGGAAGGCACGCTGCCCGATGGCGTGGAAGGCCTCGTTGTTGTGAAAGCCGACGCCGACGCCGAGCCAGTGATGCAGCTGTCGGTATCGAGCAGGACGCTGGCGGTGGACGAGCTCTCGCGCGCGGTGGAAGAGCGCATCGAACCCGAGCTGATTTCGGTCGAAGGCGTGGCCGACATCACGCTCTTTGGCAACCGGCAGCGGGTCATGCGCGTACGCATCGACCCGCTCAAGCTCGCGGCGTACAACGTGTCGGTGAACGACATCGCCACGGTGCTGCGGAGCGCACGGGTCGACGTGCCGGCGGGCAGCCTGGAATCGGCCAACCAGGAGGTGCTGGTGCGCGCCAACGCGTCGGTGGCCACGCCCGAACAGATGCGTGCCTTGCGCGTGCGCGCCGACCTGGCACTGGGCACGGTGGCCGACGTGTACTACAGCCCGGCCGACGCCACCTCGTACGTGCGCCTGAACGGCTCGCCGGTGGTGAGCCTGGGCATCGTGCGCCAGGCACAGTCCAACAGCGTGGCCATTTCCACCGGGGTTCGCGCGGTCGTCGAGCGCATCAACCGCGACGGCGGTGACCTCCAGGTGACGGTGGTGTCGGACGACGCGTCCTTCATCAGCGGCGCCATCAGCGAGGTGCTGGTGAGTCTCTTGATGGCGGTGGTCATCGTGGTGGCGGTGGTGGGCATTTTCCTGGGCCAGTGGCGCGCCACCATGGTGCCGGTGGTGGCCATACCCATCTCGCTCATCGGCACGCTGGCGGCCATCTGGATGTTGGGCTTTTCCATCAACCTGCTCACGCTGCTGGCCTTGTTGCTCGCCACCGGCCTGGTGGTGGACGACGCCATCGTGGTGCTGGAGAACATCCAGCGCCGACGCGCCCAGGGCCTGGGCCCGCGCGCGGCCGCGGTGCTGGGCACGCGCGAGGTGTTCTTTGCGGTGGTGGCCACCACGGCCACGCTGGTGGCGGTGTTCCTGCCGATCTCCTTTCTGCCCTCGGCGGCCGGTCGGCTGTTCGCCGAGTTCGGCATCGTGATGGCGATCTCGGTGGCGATCTCATCGTTTGTGGCGCTCTCGCTGGGCCCGATGATCGCTTCGCGCCTGCCCGCTGAACGCGAGCCCGGCCCGCTCTGGCGCCGGCTCACGGGCTGGGGGACACATGCCGAAACCACCTACAGCCGATGGCTCGCCCGCGCGCTGCACCGGGCCTGGTGGGTGGCAGGCATCTGCGTTGTGCTTGCGGGTGCCGCTGTGTGGAGCTACACGCAGCTGACCCAGGAGCTCACACCGGTGGAAGACCGGGGCGTGCTGTCGATCAGCCTGGACGGCCCCGACGGCGTGGGCCTGGCCTACATGGACCGCCAGCTGGAAACCGCGCTGGCCGCCGTGACACCGCTGCAGGACGAAGGCCTGGTGGAGAACATCTTCACCATCACCGGACGCTACGACGCGAACCGCGCGCAGATCACCGCGCCGCTGGCCGATTGGGGCGCACGCGAACTCACCCAGGCGCAGCTCACGGCGCGGTTGCAAGGCCTGTTGAACGACCTGCCCGGTGCGCGCGTTCGCATCCGTGGCGGCAACAGCCTGGGAGTGGGCGGTGGCGACGGCAGCGTGCAGATGGCGGTCACCGGCGACGACTACAACCGCATCGCCGACGCGGCCTACGGCTTCGCCGCCGCGATCGAACGCGACCTGCCCGGGCTGCGCGATGTGCGCGTGAACTACACCGCGTCGCAGCCGCAGATCACGCTGCGCATCGACCGCGAGCGAGCCACCGAACTCGGTGTGTCGGTGGACGGGCTGGATGTGGTGCTGCGCTCGCTGGTGGACGGCACCGAGGTCACCGACCTCACGGTGGACGACCGCAACGTGCCGGTGATCCTCGAATCGACCGCGCGCGGTGCCACCGACCCGCAAGCCCTCCTGGGCTACAGCGTTCGCGCCAGCACACCCGAGGGCGAGCGCCTGGTGCCGATGTCGCAGTTCGTGCGCTTCGAGGAAACGGCCATTCCGTCCGAACTCGAACGCCTGGGCCAACGCCGCGCGGTGCAACTCAGCGCCATCGCGGGCGAGGGCGTGCCGCTGCAGCAGGCGGTGGACGACCTGCGCACCCTCGCGCAAGCCGAGTTGCCTGACGGCATGGGCCTGCTGTTTCGCGGTGATGCCGCCACGCTGGAGCAAACCGGGCGCGACGTGGCCATCACCTTTGCCATCGCGCTGCTCGTGGTGTTCCTGGTGCTGGTGGCGCAGTTCGAGGGCCTCACCAGCGCGGCGGTGGTGATCATCACCGTGCCGTTCGGGCTGGCGGCTGCCGTGTTTGCCATGGCCCTGAGCGGCACCTCGATCAACATCTACAGCCAGATCGGCTTGTTGCTGCTGGTCGGCGTGATGGCGAAAAACAGCATCCTGATGGTGGAGTTCGCCGACCAGTTGCGCGACGCCGGACGCAGCGTGCTGGAGGCGGCCCAAGAGGCCGCGTCGACCCGCCTGCGCCCGATCATGATGACCATGGCCTCCACCGTGCTGGGTGCGCTGCCGTTGGTGCTGGGCAGCGGGCCAGGCGCGGAGTCGCGCGCTTCGATTGGCTGGGTGATCTTTGGCGGACTGTCGCTGGCGGCCGTCTTCACACTGTTCCTCACCCCCGTGGTCTACCTCGGTCTGGCGCGGTTTGCACCCCCTCGCGCCAGCCACGGCGAGCGCCTGGCGGCCGAAATGAAACAGGCCGCGGCGCGGCAAACCGGGGAGTTTTCATGAGCCGCGTGCTTCACCGACTGGGCGCCTTGGCGATGGCAGCAGCCCTCGCCGGCTGCGGCAGCACCACCCTGCTCGATGCGCCACCCGCAGCCCCCACGCTGGGCATCACGGACACCGACAGCTTTGCCGCCGCACCCACCGGCGCCACCGCGCCCACCGAAGCCGACCTGCGTTGGTGGAACCGTTTCAACGACCCGGCGCTGACTGGCTGGGTCGAGCGCGCACTGGCCAACAGCCCCGACACCGCGATCGCGCGCGAACGCGTCGTGCAGGCGCAAGCCTTGCTGCGGGGCGCCAGCGCCCGACGCAGTCCGCTGATCGGCGCTGAAGCCAGCGTGGAAGCGCGCAGCCGCCGCGCCGCGGGCGAACGGCGGCTCGACCCCGGCGCCGCGCTCACGCTGGACTGGGACCTCGACCTCTGGGGCGGCCTGCGCCAGGCCGAACAGTCCGCTGCCGCCTCGGTGTTGCGGGCCGAAGACCTGGCCCAGGCCGCGCGCCTGTCCACCGCCGGCCTCACCGCCCGCGCTTACGTCGCCTGGCAAGAGGCCCTGCTCGACCAACAGCTGCTGGCCGATGGACTCCAGCTACAGCGCGAAGTGTTGCGGCTGGTGGATGTGCGGGTGAACGCGGGCCTGGCGCCGAAGCTCGACCTGGACCGCGCGCAGACCGAAGCCGCCACGCTGGAAGCCGACGCGGCCGATGCGCGCGTGCGCGTGCGGCAGGCCGCGGCCGCGCTGCAGGTGCTGGCCGGTGAGCGTCCACAACCCATGGCCGCGCGGGTCGCGCAGCTGCCTGCGCTGCAGGGCAACCTGACTGTGGCGCGCCCGATCGACCTGCTGCGCCTGCGGCCCGACCTGCGCGCGGCCGAGCGCGGACTGGCGGTGGCCGCGGCCGACCTGGGCGTGGCGCGGGCCGACCTCTACCCGCGCCTGCGCCTGCCCGGCGCGATCACCCTCACCTCGGCCGGGCTGGGCGGTGGCGTGCTCGACATCGTGACCGCCACAATGGCCGCCGTGCTCGACGTGGCGCTGTTCGACGGCGGCGAGCGCAGCGCCAACGTGGACGCGGCGCGTTCGCGCGTGGCCGAAGCGGGCGAGGTGTACCGCCAGACCTTGCTGGAGGCCTTGCAACAGGCCGAAGCGGCGCTGGTGGCCAGCGAAGGCACGGCCACGCGCACCCGCGCACTGGAGCGCGGCAACACCGCCGCTCTCTCGGCCGTGGACCAGGCCCGAACGCTCTACACCAACGGTCTGACCGGCTTTCTCGATGTGATCGAGGCGCAGCGCAGTGCGCTGGCCACGCGCCGCAACCTGCTGCGCGCGCAGGCGGACGCGGCGCGCCAGGCCATTGCGGGCTTCGAGGCCATGGGCCTGATCGCGCCGGTGGCGCCGGTCTGACCACGCGGACCGAAGCCGTTTACACACGCTTACCTCGTTCACTGGAATACGAAACACGCTCACGGCGTTGTCGCATCAGACTCAGGCCGCGCCGGCGGCGGATGGCCTGGCTTCTTCAACCCCGATCTCAAAAGGACTGTCATGAAAAACAACATTGGTGCCATCGTGACCGCAGTGGCCAGCGTGGTGGGCAGCCACGGCGCCCAGGCGCAAAGCCTGCCGCTCGTGAAGGAACTGAGCCAGGCGGCGCAAGGCGTGCTGGCCAGCGTGAACCCCCTCAAGATCAGCGCGGGCAACAGCAGTTCGAATTCGTCGAGCAACAGCAGCTCCAACGGCAGTTCGAACTCGTCCTCCAACTCATCGAGCAATTCGTCGAGCAACTCCTCCAGCAACAGCAGCTCGAACTCTTCTTCGAACTCCTCCAGCAATTCGTCGGGCAACAGCAGCAGCAACTCGTCGAACAACAGCAGTTCGAACAGCAGCCGCGGCGCCCCGCGCGGCGACACCGCCGTGCACGGCTTCTTCAAGGGCTGGGAAAACGGCATGAATCGCGCTGCGCGCGCTGTGGGCATCGCGCCCGACCAGCCCACGCGTCGCTCCTCGAACAGCAGCTCCAACAGTTCGTCCAACTCCAGCTCCAACAGCAGCCGCTGAAGCGGTATCCTGCCCCCAGCATGCCGGCAGGGTCCCTGCCGGCATGCTGTCGTCTGACCCTTTCAAGAAAGCCAAGGCATGCCGGACACAGCGACCCCGCCGAAGATCGAATTCCTGTGCGCGCCCGAAGACCTGGGCGTGATCGCCGAGCCCGTGCCCGCGCGCGAGGCCCTGCCCGAGTGGTTCAAGCGGCTCGCGCCGGTGGACAAACAGCACCTTTCCACCACCGACAACGCGCTCACCGTCAAGCGCTGCATGCCGTTTCTCGACGCGCTCATGACCGGCTGGATCCTGCCGCTGGCGGCCACGGTGCGCATCGAGGTGCTGGACAACGGCCAGACCGTGAACACCGGCTGGGACTTCGACCGCACCATGGTGAGCAACCACCATCCCTACCAGATCGCCGGCCACCCGATGCAGCCGCGCCCGCCCAACAAATTCCACAACCACTGGACCATCCGCACGCCCCCGGGCTGGAGCTGCCTGTTCATCCCGCCGATGAACCAGCCCAACGGCGTGGTCGAAATTGCCTCCGGCGTGGTCGACACCGACGAGTACACCTCACTCATCCACTTTCCGTTTTTTGCCATTGCAGCCGATGGCCTTTACACGCTGGAGAAGGGCACACCGCTGGTGCAGGTGATCCCGTTTCGCCGCGACGACCAGCAGATCGCCGGTGAGGTGCGCGCCGAAACCCAGCAGGAAGCGGCCGAGCGACTGCGCATCCTGCGCGCCACCAGCGCGGGCGACGGCTGGTACCGCAAGGAAGCCCGCGAGAAACGCTGACATGCGCGCGTTCACGGCCATCACCCTCACCGCTGTGACGCTGGCTGCCGGCTGTTCGCACCTGCCCTCGGGTGGTCTGCAGGACGCCGTCGACGCGCTCACGCCCACCGAGCGGGTGGCCGGTATTCCGCGCGCGCTGCCACCCGCTCCACGCCCGGCCGTGCGCGTGGGCGACACCTACGTGTTTGGCGCCGCCTCGGTGCGCCGCGTGGCGGCGGTGAGCCCCACGGCGCTGACCTGGACCACCACCGACGGGCAGAACATCCGCACCGGGCGCGACTTTTTCACCCCGGTGCTCGAGCAGACCTTGCCCGACCGGCGCATCACCAGCCAGCTCAGCGGCCAGCCCGGCGCGCTGTGGCCACTGAGCGTGGGCAAGAAAGTCAGCTTCGAAGAATCGCGCGTCACCACCATGAGGGTGTTCGACCGTGAGATCACCACGCCGCTGCGCTGGGACTGCGAGGTGGTCGACATCCGCGTGAGTCAGGTGCCGGCGGGGGATTTCGACACCTTCCATGTGGTCTGCAGCGCGCGGCGCAGCGGCTTCTTCCTGCCGCTGCAAACGGTCACCTGGGACTACGCGCCCTCGCTCGGCCACTACGTGCGCCGCACCTGGTTCGAAGGCGGCCAGCGCCGCCAGAGTGTGCTGGGTGCCGCGCTGCCAGGGCCGCTGGCCACCCCTGCGCGCCTGACTGCCACGCTGGAGCGGCTGCAGCAGATGCAGCAGCCCTGACCCGCGTCAGCCGCAGCGCACCGCCACTTTGGGCAAGCCCCAGCCAAACACCGGGTCGCGCCCGGCCGCACCCAGATCGGTGACCGGCACGGCGCGCCCACCCTGCCAGTCGGCGCGCGAGAGCAGTCCCTCGTGCAGCGACTGCGAGAGCTGCGCCACCAGAAACGGCACGGCGTACGAGGTGCCGCTGCGCGGACGCACGATGCCTTCAGCGTCGGGCGCGGGCAAGGCCACGCCCGGCAGTGCAAAGTCCACCGTGTCGCCCTGGTTGGCGCGCCAGTAAATGCGCAGATCGGCCGACAGCGCGGTGGCGCCGAGCACACCGTCGAGCGCGGCCGGGTGCGCCGGCGCCGCGTTACGCCCGCCGTTGCCCACCGAGGCCACCACCAGCACGCCGCGCGCCTGCACCCGCTCGATGGCCGCCTGCAGCACACGGTTGGGCGGGCCGGTCAGGCTCATGCCGATCACGCCGGCACCGTTGCCCACCAGCCAGTCCAGGCTTTTCACCAAACCCAGCGCGTCGGCCACCAGCGTGCCCGATGGCAGGCGGAAAAACGGCTCCGCCGCCCGCAGGCTGGCGCGCGGCAGCAGCCCCGGCAAACCGGCGCCGGGTTGGCCCACCAGCAGCGTGGCCACCGCGGTGCCGTGGGACGCGTCGGTGGTCGCGTTTGCGTCGGTCACGAAGCGGCGCACCCGCAGGTCGGCGCCGCGCAGCGCGGACAGCCCGGTGTTCACACCCGAATCGACGATGCCGATGGTCTGGCCCCGACCACAGCGCGCGTTGGCCGCCGGCCAGTCCATGCGCTGCATGGGCTCGCAACTCGCGCCTTCGCAGCCGGCGGCCTCTGCCTGGTCCAACTGGTAGAAGTGGTGCAGGTCAAACACGCCCGGGTCGCGTTCGTTGGTCACGGCCAGCGCGGTTCGCGCGTCGATGCCCTGCGGCAAGCGCAGGCGCACCACACGCACGCCCAGACCGGCTTGCACGCTGGTCTCCACCACGCGTGCACCCCACTGCGCGGCGCGCTGCAGTGCGGCGGGGCTGGGGTCGAGCGCGATCAGCTCCGTGGCGCTGAAACCATCGGCCTGCACGGGCAGCTCGGGCACGCGCGGCCCGGGGTCGGTGTCCTGGCCGCCGGTGCCCGCATCGCTGCCCGCGGACGACGCGCCACCATCGCTGGCGCTGCCGTCATCTCCATCGCCGCCATCGTCTCCGTCGTCGGCGCGGGCCTGGCCCACCCAGGGCGCACCGTCCAGCGGCAGCCAGCCGATCGGAGGTGCGGCGTGCAGCAACAGCATCCACATCAACAACCACCACCCCCGGCGGTTCGGCCTCGAGCGGCGGGGATGAAAAAGCAGGGGCATGGTGGAATGGGTGGGCGCGGGTCGGGCGGTCAGGGTAAAACACCGCGGCCATCCCGTCAGCCGTGGGGTCTGTTTGCACACAACGCCGGGCCAGCACACTTTATTCCATGAAAGTCGGGAATAAAGCCGCCGCTGCGGCGTTGTCACCCCAACCACCATGCTCGAGTCCGACCCCCGCGCCCAGATCATCAGCCTGCTGCCCCGCTTGCGCCGATTCGCCAGCGGGCTCACGCACGACGGCCACATGGCCGACGACCTGGTGCAGACCGCCTGCCTGAAGGCGCTGGAGCGCTGGCACCAGTACCAGGCCGACACCAGCCTGGCGAGCTGGATGTTCCGCATCGTGCAGACCACCTGGCTCGACGATTACCGCACCCGGCAACGCCAGAAAACCGACGCCGACACCGACGCGTTGCCCGACATGGAAGGCGAAGATGGACGCCAGGTGGTGGAGCGGCGCAGCGACCTGCGCGCGGTGCGCACAGCCCTGGCGCAGCTGCCGGACGACCAGCGTGCGGTGCTGATGCTGGTCACCGTGGACGGGATGTCGTACCAGGAGGCTGCGCTGGCGCTCGACATCCCCATGGGCACGGTGATGAGCCGGCTTTCGCGCGCCCGCATCAAGCTGGCCGACGCGCTGGGAAGGCAAGGAGGCTGAGATGACATTCAACGACGACACCCTGATCGCCTACCTCGACGGGCAGTTGCCCGACGCCGACTACGGCCCGTTGGAACAAGCCCTGAGAACGGACGAAGCCCTGCGCACGCGCCTGCAGGCGTTGGCCGACAGCAGCGAACTCGCGCGCCGCGCCTTCGACCCGGTGTTGCTGGAGCCAGTGCCCCCACCGCTCATCGCCGCGATCTGGCGCGCGCCCGATCCACGTGCGCGCAGCAGCACCGGCACCACACGGCCCACCGGCCTGCTGGCCTGGCTCGGCCTGACCTCGGGTCCTCGCGCCTGGCCGGCGCTGGCCTCGGTGGTGGTGCTCGGCCTGGGGGTGGTGCTGGGCTTGCAACTGCTGGCCCCGTCAAGCGATGCGCGCTGGGCGCTGCGCGAAGGCGCACCGGTGACCGACGAGGCGCTGGCGTTGGCGCTGGAGGTCTCGCCCAGCGGCCGCGTGCTGCGCACCGCCGGCGGGGCCGTGGAGATCCTGGCCAGCTTCGAGCAGATGGGCGGCGGACACTGCCGCGAGTTCAACCGCAGCAGCCCGGGCGGCACGCTGGACGAGCTGGGGATCGCCTGCCGCAACGCAGCGGGCGACTGGCAGCTCGAACTGCTCGTCGCCGAGGACCGCTCCCCGGAGGCCGGGCACACCAGCTACCAGACCGCCAGCGATGAACAGCACGACAAGGCCGACGCCTTCCTGCGCAACCGCGTCGCGGGGTGGCCGCTGGAAGAAGCCGAAGAACAAGCCCTGATCGACCGCGGCTGGACGCCCTGAGTTCAGGCAGGCCGGGGCCACACCACCACCGCTTCGCGGATCGGCAGGTGGATGAGTGCCGCGCCCACCGCGAGCACGATGTCGATGTACCAGACCCAGTCGTAGTTGCCGGTGGCCTCGAACACCTGACCACCCAGCCACGCGCCGAGGAAACCACCGACCTGGTGCGACAGCATCACGAGTCCGAACAACATGGCCATGTTGCCGGTGCCGAAAAACTTGGCGACCAGCCCCACCGTGGGCGGAACGGTGGACAGGAAGGTCAGGCCCATCACGGCGGCGAAGGTGAGCATCACCGCTTCGGTCTTGGGTGCCAGCAGGAAGATCAACACAGCCACCGCGCGCGTGGCGTACACCAGCGAGAGCAGCGACTTCATGCGCCAGCGGCCCACGGCCCAGCCCATGGCCAGGCTGCCGATGATGTTGAACAAGCCGATGATGCCGAGCGCCCAGGCGCCCACCGGTGCGGGCAGGCCGCACGCGGCCACCACACCGGGCAGGTGCGTGGCGAGAAAGGCCACGTGGAAACCGCAGACGAAGAAGCCGGCGGAGAGCAGCAGGTAGCTCGGGTTGGCCAGTGCCTTGCGGATGGCTTCGCCTGCGGGCAATGACACCGGCGCGGGCGCTGCGCCGGCGGTGGGCGCCGGGCCGGGCCCGCGCAACACCCAGGCGGCGGGCAGCGCCAGCAACACGATCAGCGCCAGCGCCTGCAGGGCGCCGGCCCAACCCAGACCCAGCGTGAGTGCCGCGGCCAGCGGCGCCATCAAGAACTGGCCGAACGAGCCGCCCGCGTTCACGATGCCGGTGGCCATGCCGCGCCGCTCGGCCGGCATCAGGCGCGTGGTCGCAGCCATCAGCACCGAGGGTCCGGCCATGCCGGCGCCACCGGCCGAGAGCACACCGATGGCCAGGATCAGGCCCCAGGTGCTCGTCATGAGCGGCGTGATGAAAGTGCCCAGGGCCACCAGCATCACACCCGCGAGCAGCACACGCCCGGCACCGATGCGGTCGGCCACGGCGCCGGCGAACGGCTGCGTGAGCCCCCACCAGAGCTGACCGAAGGCGAACGCCAGGCTGATGCTGCCCACACCCAGTCCGGTGGCGGTGTTCAGCGGCGAGAGGAAAAAGCCCATGGTCTGGCGCGTGCCCATGGTGAGCGCAAAGGTGCCGGCGGCGGCCAACAGCACCAGCCACCACACGGCGTGTTTTTGAACATCAGTCTTCATGGTCGTCCTCCAGATGGAACGCGGCCAGCCCTTGATCGAGCAGGTCGTGCAGCGCGGCCACCTGGGCCACACCGAGTTTCTCGTTGAGCGCGAGCTGCGCCACCTTCCAGCGGCGCTGCGCCTGGCGCCGCAGTTCGCGCCCGGCCTCGGTGATGTGCACCAGGCGGCTGCGCGCGTCCACTCCCTCGCCCATCTCAATCCAGCCGGCCGCCACCAGCGGCTGCAGGTTGCGCGTGAGGGTGGAAGCGCCCATGTCCATGCGCCGCGCCAGTTCGCCGGGCGCCACCGGGCCGAGCTTGTCCACGTGCGCCAGCAAGGAGTACTGCGTGATCTTCAGCCCCGACCCGCTCAGGTGCTGGTCGTAGTGCTGGGTCACGCGCCGGGTGAGCTGGCGCAGCTTGAAGTTGGTACAACCCACCGGACTCGGGGCCGAAGTGGACGGTGACGCATGGGTGTCAGTGCTCATGATTCGATTGTATCTACAATGATTGCAACTGCAAACGAAAAGGACACCACATGACCACGGAAGAAACCCAGGCACTCTGGATGCAGCAGTACGACGCCATCGTCGAGCGCATGAAAAACGGCGCCGGCGTGGGCCTGGCCAACCCGGCCGACATCGCGGGGCTCACCGGTCTGCAGCAGATGCAGGCCATGCTCGACGGCCAACTGCCTTACCCGCACATTGCCCACACGCTGGACTTTTCACTGGTCGAGGTGGGCGAAGGCCGCGCGGTGTTCCAGGGTCAGCCCCAGCTCAAGCACTACAACCCGCTGGGCAGCGTGCACGGTGGCTGGTACGCCACCCTGCTCGACTCGGCGCTGGGCTGCGCGGTGCACACCACGCTGCCGGTGGGCCGCGGCTACACCACGGCCGAACTGGGGGTGAACATCGTGCGCGCCGCGTCCCACAAGAGCGGTCCGCTGCGCGCCATCGGCACCGTGTTGCACGCGGGTCGCCAGTTGGCCACCGCCGAGGCCCGCATCGTCGGCGCCGATGGCAAGCTCTACGCCCACGCCACCACGACCTGCCTGGTGTTCGAAGCGCCGGCGCGCTGAGTCCAGGCGCAAAAAAGCCCGGCGAACCGGGCTTTCTGCCGGGGTGATACACAGGCTCAGCCGGCGATCATCACCTCCACGCGGCGGGCTTCGGCGTCGTTGCCGGTGCCGGTGGTCTGCTCGGGTTTCTTGAGCTCCAAGCTGCTCTCGGCCACGCCGGCACCCACCAGCGCATCGCGTACCGCCAGCGCACGCTTCTTGGCGAGCTCGGCGTTGAAGGCAGGGTCACCGGTGGCGTCGTGAAAACCCGAGAGCACCAGGCGTTTGCCAGCCTTGGCCGCCGCGATCGCGTCTCCGAGCGCCACCAGCGCGCCCGAAGCCAGGTCGGCCTTGCCGGAGGCAAAGTAGAACTTCACCACGCCGTTTTCCACCACCACGCTGGCGTCGTCGCTGGATGCGGCGGCCACGGCGGGAGCCGCGGGTGCGGCGGCCGGTGCGGCCATCTGGGTGGTGGGCGTGCCACCACGGGATTTGTGGATGCCCAGGCCCACGGCGAAGCCGGTCACCAGCACAATCACCGCCACCAGCAGCACCGCGACCACGCGGTACTCAACTTCGTTATCTTGGGAAGACATGGGAAACACTC